>MDSY01091757.1_pt1 | contig 146884 bp, 129 predicted proteins | sample 811131 | NCBI WGS metagenome assembly MDSY01 (sample SAMN05326643, study PRJNA326480) | marine metagenome | isolation source: seawater | place: Atlantic Ocean: South West | collected 2010 | reverse complement strand
TAATTTTTTAGTGAATTCATACAGTGCAATACTTGTGGCTTGCACCACATTCATACTGCTATTTTGACCATACATTTCAATATGAACAACCGCGTCACACTGTTCTAAAATTGGTTCTGAAACCCCATGATTTTCATCGCCAATTACAAACGCTATTTTAGAGTTATTGTCTAATTGTAGTTCTGAAATTGGAATGCTCTTGTCTGTAATTTCAAGTGCAATAACAGAGTAGTTTTTAGCTTTCAGTTCATGAATTTTTTCTAAAAGTGTTTCAAGCTGTTCGTAAGAAACGGATTGTTCTGTGGCTCGAGATGTTTTAGTGAATTTCCGTCCCAGATCCACAGGACTTCCACCAAGAATTAGATGTTCAATTCCAAAAGCATCAGCCGTTCTAAACAAGCTGCCTAAATTGGCAGCATGCGAAACATTGTCGCTAATTAAAACAATTGGAAACTGTTGCTTTGTAAACTTAGAAGTATAATGATTTAGTTGCATAGTTCTTCTAGTTTTCGAATGCGTATTTAATAATATTAGCACCCATTTTCAATGCTTTTAAGCGCACCGCTTCGGGATCGTTATGCACATTAATATCTTCCCAACCGTCCCCTAAATCACTTTCAAAAGTGAATAGTAAAATTAATTTTCCTTCATGAAAATAACCCAATGCTTTTGGTGCTAAACCATCGTGTTCATGAATTTTAGGCACTCCATTTGGGAACGAAAATACATTATTGTATATAGGATGTGTTAAAGGAATTTCATTCATTTCCTTTTCTGAAAATACAGTTTTTAAGGCTTCTAAAACATAGGGTTTCATTCCGTAATTGTCATCAATATGCAAAAACCCACCAGATAATAAATAGGCTCTTAAGTTTTTTGACTCAGCTTCTGAAAACACCACATTTCCATGACCAGTCATGTGAATAAACGGGTATTCAAATATAGCAACACTGCCAACTTCCACAGTATGGGGTTTGGCATCCATTGTTGTTTGAATGTTGGAATTACAAAACTGAATTAAATTTTTTAAAGCTGTTGGATTGCTATACCAGTCGCCACCACCATCATATTTTAAAACGGCGAGATTTTGACTTCCACAGAAGTGAAATCCAAAAATTAAAAAGATATATAAGCAGCATTTATTCATTGCAAAGTTGAATTGTGTGCCCCGCAACGATTCCAGCGGTTTCGGTTCGGAGTCTTGAAGCTCCTAAAGATACAGGAATATACTCATGTTTCAAAGCGGTTTCTATTTCTTGGGGACTAAAATCGCCCTCTGGTCCGATTAGAATAGTGATCGATTTGCCAGCTTCAATTTGATCTTTAAAGGATAACTTATTACCACCCTCACAGTGTGCAATAAAAGTAGATCCTTCTTGCTTAATTTTTATAAAATCAGAAAAACGAATGGCAGGAGCCAAGGTTGGTAAATAGGAGTGAAGGGATTGTTTCATTGCTGATTGTAAGATTTTTTCAAACCGTTCTGTTTTAATGATTTTTCGCTCACTATTTTGACATATAATTGGAGTGATTGTATCCACGCCTATTTCTGTTGCTTTCTCAATAAACCATTCATAGCGGTCATTCATTTTTGTGGGTGCTACGGCTAGATGTATTTTGTAGGGTCTTGGAGCTTCAAATGTTGATTTTAAAATATTAACCACACATTTGTTATGGTTTGGAATGACCACTTCTGCTTCAAATTTCCAGCCTTTTCCATTAGTAATCATAAGAAGGTCAGCTGTAGATTTACGTAATACTTTCACGATGTGACGACTTTCATCTTTCGAAAAGTTAAAAGTTTTCGTAGATGCATCCAATTCAGAATTGTAAAATAATTGCATTGAGTTATAGTTTAAGTCGCGCTGTAGCCATCACAGTTTGATCAGAATAATTTTTCTCTAAATATTTTAAATGTCCCACAATCGCAATCATGGCAGCATTGTCTGTTGTGAATTCAAAAGCAGGTATAAAAGTGTTCCAACCATGACGGGTTTCAGCTTCTTTTAAAGCGTCTCTCACCCCTGAATTTGCAGATACTCCACCGCCAATCGCTATACGTTTGATCGCTGTTTCCTTAACAGCTACTTTTAGTTTATCCATTAAAATTTGTACAATTGTGTATTGTATGGACGCGCATATATCATTAAGATTTTCTTCAATAAATTGAGGGTTTTCTTTCAGTTGTTTTTGCACGAAATATAAGATGGCTGTTTTGAGCCCTGAAAAACTAAAATTGAGTCCTGCTACTTTTGGTTTCGTAAACTTGAACGCTTTTGGATTTCCGAGTTTTGCACGTTTATCTATTTCTGGCCCTGCAGGATAGCCGAGTCCTAAAATTTTACCACTTTTATCAAAGGCTTCTCCAACTGCATCATCTATTGTTTCGCCAATGACCGTCATTTTAAAATGAGTATCAACCCGCACAATTTGAGTATGCCCCCCAGAAATAGTCATCGCTAAAAATGGAAACTCAGGTTTTTCAGAACCCTCTTTTTCAATAAAATGAGCCAGAATATGCGCTTGCATATGGTTGACATCAATCAAAGGAATGTTAAGTCCATATGCCAATGACTTAGCAAATGAAGTTCCTACTAACAAAGACCCCATCAACCCAGGGCCTTTTGTAAATGCCACGGCATTGAGATCTGATAACGAAATGCCTGCTTGTTCAATAGCTTGATCGACTACGGGTACGATGTTTTGTTGATGCGCTCTTGATGCAAGTTCAGGAACTACACCACCATATTTTTCATGGATCGCTTGATTGGCAACTACATTGCTCAGTACTTTTCCATTACACAGAATGGCCGCTGCCGTATCGTCACAAGAAGATTCAATTCCTAAAATGTATGTATTTTTTGAGCTCATTAACACGTTTTAGCGATAATATTCGTTTAATTTGTATAAAATAAACAACTTAATTTATCCATTAACAGGATGAATGCAAAGAAATAAAAAAAATAGCACTAAAATAAATGCTTTGGGTAGTTTAAATTTTAGCGCAAAATAGTTAAATTGAAAATTTAATAACCGATTTCGCATATCAAGAACTATTTTAAAATATTGATTAAATCTATAACAGCACTCGTGTTGTTATTCTTGCTAATGGTTTTGGTGTTCTCCATTCCAAGTGTGCAAACACGTTTAGGGAGTTATGCTACCAATTCAATTAATGAGACTTACGGGACTGCTATTAAAATAGAAAAAGTAGGACTTCAGTTTAATGGTGATGTGGAACTCAAAAACATTCTTATAAGAGACCATTACGACGCTGTTTTGATTTCGGCGTCAGAACTAAACACTTCTATTTTAAGCTTTGTTAAACTTGCTGAAAATAAACTTACTTTTGGAGCTATTGATTTATACGGTCTGTTTTTTCATATCAAAAACTATAAGGGAGAAGCTGATACGAATCTTGATGTTTTTGTAGCGAAGTTTGATAAAGAAAACCCAGCTTTAAAGACCAATAAATTTCTTTTATCATCAAGTGAAGTTCGAATACACAATAGTAAATTTTTATTAACAGATGAAAACTTAAACAACCCAAAAGTTTTAGATTTTCATACACTTCATATGTCCGCTTCTGATTTTTTAATATTAGGCGCCGATGTCAAAGCTGCTATCAATAATTTGAGTTTTAAAGATACAAGAGGTGCTCAAATTCAAAACCTTCAAACGGACTTTTCGTATTCGTTAACTCAAATGACCTTTGAACAATTAGAAATAAAAAGTGAGCGTTCTACACTTTTTGGTCAACTTCAATTTGATTACGACCGAAAAGATTTCAAAGAATTTTTAGAGAAAGTTAAAATCTCAGGTTCTTTTACAAACAGTACTTTAGATTTTGAAGAGTTAAATGTGTTTTATAATGAATTTGGGTCCGATCAAAAAGCAGATTTAAATACTGTTTTTTCAGGGACATTAAATGATTTATTGCTAGAAAAAATTAATTTAATAACAACAGAAAATACGTCTGTAATTGGTAAAATTCAATTTAAAAATTTATTTAAAGATACCTCTAAAAATTTTCAAATGGATGGCGATTTTCAACAAATAGCGTCCACCTACTCTGATTTAAAAGCATTGTTGCCAAGGGTTTTAGGAAACAGTCTCCCCGCTGATTTAGCGTCTCTAAAGCGTTTTGATATGCGAGGTACTGCTAAGGTTTCTAACAAAACAGTTAAAACCGTCATGGATATTCAGACGGATATTGGAACTCTTTTTGTGGATTTGAATTTAGATCAAATTAAAGCAATTGATAACACCTCTTATGTAGGTCAAATTCAGTTTACAGATTTTGATTTAGGCTACTTGATGGGAGAGCCAAAGATCGGATTGGTCACCTCAAGTCTGGTTGTTGAAGGGCGTGGTTTTAATAAAGAAACCATTAATTCAAACATCGTAGGTACATTTGATTCGTTTGTCTTTCAAGACTATGTTTATACCAATTTAGAGGTTTCAGGGGTGGTTAAAAATAAAATATTTAATGGTCAATTAGATATTGAAGATCCAAATATGAAGTTTAATTTTGAAGGTCTTGTTGATTTTTCTAAACAGGAAAACATTTATGATTTTTCTGCCGCAATTGAATATGCCAACTTAAATGCTTTAAACTTTGTTCAGCGTGATAGCCTTTCCGTATTGAACGGACAAATGACTATGGATATGAAAGGCACAACAATTGACGATGTTTATGGTACAATTAAATTTAAAAATGCACTGTATCAAAATCAAAATGACAGTTATGCTTTCAAAGATTTTGAGATCACATCAGAATTTGGAACTAACAATCAGAGAACCATCAGAGTTAATTCTCCTGAAATTGTTCAAGGAAACTTAAAAGGAAAATTTGCAATTAAGGAATTGCCTAATTTATTGCGAAATGCACTCGGGGATATTTACACAAAGTATAAACCTTACAGAGTTGAAGAAGATCAGTATTTTAATTTTAACTTTAAAATATATAATAAAATTGTTGAAATTTTTTCTCCAGAACTAAAATTGGGGTCCAATACCTTTATGAGAGGTAGAGTGGAAAGTAATCCTAAAAACTTCAATCTAACCTTTAGGTCTCCAAACATTGGAATGGAAGATTTTTTTGCAAAAAAAATTGAGGTCCAACTGATTAATGATAATCCTTTATTTAACTCTTATGTAGAGGTTGACAGTCTGGCGACTCCTTATTATAGTGCATCAAATTTTAGTCTGATTAATGTGACCCTAAACGACACCTTATATGTTAAATCTGAGTTTAATGGTGGTAAAAATTCTAAAGATGCTTTTGATTTAAATCTCTATTATACAATTGATGAAAACAATAAATCAGTTGTTGGTTTGAAAAAATCGAATGCCAATTTTAAAAATACGCCATGGCTTCTAAATGGAGCACAAGACAAACAAAACAAAATTGTATTTGACAGATCTTTCGAAGAAATAATTATTGATAATATAAACATGACTTACGCTAGTGAAGACATTCTTTTGAATGGCGTTGTTCTGGGGAACCAGAATAAAGATATCAATCTTGATTTCACAAATGTTGATTTAGCTAAAGTAACTCCAGTCATCAAAGATTTAAAACTTGGAGGTAATCTGAATGGGCAATTAAATATCACTCAGTTAGAAAGTGTGTATCTTCCAAAGTCCAGTTTGATTATTGATGATTTATCGCTTAATGAATTTAATTTAGGATCTTTTAAGGCGGATATTCAAGGCAATCAATCGTTGACTAATTATGATGTCAATGTATCTTTGAAAGAAGGCGACTTGGAATCATTATCTGTGGTTGGTTCTTTGGATGTTTCTGGAAAAGATTCAGAGCTTAATCTAGATATTAACTTCAATGAATTTATTTTAAATCCCTTAAATCCTTTTGGTGCAGGAGTGATTACAAATATTAGAGGAGATGTTTCGGGAGTTGCTAATGTAAGTGGTCAACTTGAGAAACCACAAATAGATGGATTTCTTAGTCTCAATAGTGGTGGGCTTGCAATTCCATACCTAAACGTTGATTATGCATTTCAAAACAATACAAAAGTCAAACTACAGGAACAAAGTTTTATTTTTGATAAAGCGTTAATGGTCGATATCGATTATGAATCCCAAGCGTTTTTAAATGGTAGTATCAGTCATAATAATTTTTCAAAATGGGCTTTAGACCTTCAAATAGATTCGGATCGTTTATTGGTTTTAAATACAGACCTAGAAGACGAATCAATCTATTATGGAACTGCTTTTGTGGACGGATCGATTGATGTTTCAGGTCCTACAGATCAATTGTTTATAGAAGCAAATGTAACGACTTCAAAAGGAACGATATTTAAAATACCGTTAAGTGACAATGAGATTTTAGCCGAAAACTCTTACATTCATTTTTTGAGTCCAGAAGAAAAATCGAATTTAATTACAGGTCAGACTTTAGTGGTGGATGATATTTCAGGTGTAGAGATGGAGTTTAATATGGATATAAACGACAATGCCAAAATTGAAATTGTATTAGATAAAGAGACGGGAAGCTCTATTATGGGGCGTGGAAATGGAAGTATGTTAGCACAAATCAACACCAAAGGGAAGTTTCAAATGTTTGGGGATTTTATTGTGCTATCGGGAATTTATAACTTTTCATTTGGTCAATTTATCCAAAAACAATTTAAAGTAATTAAAGATGGTACATTAGCTTGGAATGGAAACCCTCTGAGTGCCGAAATAAATATTAAAGCTCTTTATGATGGTATCAGTGTGAATCCTTCCACGCTTCTAGACAATCCCATCAATCAAAGCATTCCTACTGAAGTTGAAATTCATTTAACAGGGGAATTAGAAAAACCAGATTTAAACTTTGACATACGTTTTCCAAATATTAATTCAACATTAAATAGTGAGTTGGCGGATCGATTAAGAGATAAAGACAAACGAGAATTTCAGGCTTTGTCACTTTTGGCAACCGGCTCTTTTAGAAGCGAACTGACTTTAGATTCACAAGATGCTTTTGGACTCGTTTCCGATGGTGTTACCAATATGTTGAACGATTTGTTTTCAGACGATGATAATAAAGTTAAGTTAGGAATTGATGTCGATTTAGGGAAAACCACCCCTGAGTATGAAACCGACAGTCGGGTAGGGGTTACCTTATCAACCCAGTTAAGTGATAACGTACTCATCAACGGAAAGGTTGGGGTTCCTGTTGGAGGGGTTAGTGAAACTACTGTGGCAGGGGATTTTGAAGTAGAAGTGTTATTAAATGAAGACCGTACACTGTCTCTCAAATTTTTCAACAGAGAAAATAGTATTCAAAATTTTGGAGAGCAAATAGGGTACACTCAAGGTATAGGTATTTCCTACAATATAGAATTTGATAATCTCAGAGAATTGTTTGAAGAATTATTTAAAAATAAAAATAAACAAACTGAGGCTGAAAATGCTGAAAAAAAAGCTGATTCAGGGCTTCCAGATTATATCAATTTCAAAGAAAACACCCCATCAAATCCTACTAATAATTAATTTTTTAGCTTTAAAATCAAATAGTTATTAACGAAAACGTTTGAATTTAAAGAAGAAAAGAAAATTGAGTCCTACTTACGTTTTTTTAACTTATAAGTTTATTAATTTTACAACATTAAACCATTACAACTATGGAAAATAATATAAAAAGAATTGGTGTAATGACTTCCGGTGGCGATGCACCAGGGATGAATGCAGCAATACGATCTGTGGCGCGTGCCTGTGCATATCATAATATTGAATGTGTAGGGATTTACAGAGGATATGAAGGAATGATTGAAGGGGACTTTGAACCTTTGAATGCGCGAAGTGTAAATCATATCATTAATAAAGGAGGAACTTTTTTAAAGTCTGCACGTTCGGAAGAGTTTAGAACCAAAGAAGGCCGTAAAAAAGCATATGAACAACTCCAAAAAGAACAGATTGACGCCTTGGTATTAATTGGTGGTGATGGAACGTTTACAGGAGGTATGATTTTCAATAAAGAATTTAACTTTCCTATAATTGGAATTCCAGGTACAATTGACAATGATATTGTTGGAACCAACTATACACTAGGGTATGATACAGCTCTTAACACTGCGGTAGAAGCAATTGATAAAATTCGTGACACTGCCAGTTCTCACAGACGTTTGTTTTTTGTTGAAGTTATGGGGCGAGATGTGGGTCATATTGCTTTAAACGCTGGCGTTGGTTCTGGAGCCGAAGAAATTCTAGTTCCCGAAGAAGATTTAGGGTTAGACCGCCTTTTAGAATCCTTGGAAAAAAGCAGACATACTGGTAAATCTTCAAGTATAGTGGTCGTAGCTGAAGGCGATAAAACAGGTAAAAATGTATTTGAATTAAGAGACTATGTTGAGGAAAACCTTGAAGGTTACGACGTTCGGGTATCTGTTTTGGGACACATGCAAAGAGGTGGATCACCATCCTGTTTTGATAGAGTTTTAGCCTCCCGAATGGGGGTCAAAGCGGTAGAGTCTTTACTAGAAGGTAAGTTCAATTATATGGTAGGGACTGTCAACAATAAATTAGAATTATATCCTATTGACAAAGCGGTCAAAGGACATTCAACAATAGATGCTGAGCTTTTAAGAGTTTCAGACATCATGAGTATTTAATAACGAATTAATTAAAATAGAAATAAAATGTCAAAAGTAAAAATTGGAATTAATGGATTTGGTAGAATAGGAAGAATTGCTTTTCGTATTGCTGCAGGTAGATCTGATGTACAAGTAGTTGGAATCAATGATTTGTTAGATTTAGAGCATTTAGCATATCTTCTTAAATATGATTCTGTTCACGGCCAGTTTCAGGGAACTATTGAAGTCAACAATGGAAATTTAGTAGTTAACGGAAATGAAATTCGTGTTTCTGCTGAACGCAATCCAGAAGATTTAAAATGGGACGCTGTTAGTGCAGACGTTGTTTTAGATTGTACAGGTATCTTCACAAATTTAGAAGGAGCTCAGAAGCATATTGCTGCTGGAGCTAAAAAAGTTGCTATTTCTGCACCATCTGCTGATGCACCAATGTTTGTAATGGGTGTAAACCACAATGAAATTACTGCAGATCACACGATCGTTTCAAACGCATCTTGTACAACAAACTGTTTAGCACCGCTTGCTAAAGTAATCAATGATAACTTTGGAATCGTTGAAGGATTAATGACGACTGTTCACGCTGCTACAGCAACTCAATTTACAGTGGATGGACCTTCAAGAAAAGATTACAGACTTGGACGTGCTTCCTTAAATAATATTGTACCAGCTTCTACAGGAGCTGCAAAAGCAGTAGGAAAAGTAATTCCAGAACTAAACGGAAAATTAACAGGAATGGCTTTTAGAGTTCCAACGGTAGATGTATCGGTTGTTGATTTAACATGTCGTTTAGAAAAAGGTGCTTCTTTTGAAGACGTAAAAGCAGCAATTAAGCATGCTTCTGAAAATGAATTAAAAGGAATCTTAGGATATACAGAAGAAGGTGTAGTATCTCAAGATTTTGTATCAGAAACAAAGACCAGTACATTTGATGCCAACGCAAGTATGGGATTAAATGATAACTTTGTTAAATTGATTTCTTGGTATGATAACGAATATGGTTACTCTGCTAAATTAGTAGACCTAGCACATTATATTAGTGTGATATAATCACGTAACTTTAAAAAAGAGGCTGTCTGGAAAGGCTTAGTTTTGTCATTCTGAAATGAGTTCAGAAAGACAGATTTCCCTAATTTTAAGACAACCTCTTTTTTTTATATATTTAAAATATGATTTTTATAATAGACAGTGGTTCCACAAAATGTGATTGGATTGCAATTGATACGGAAACTGGAGAACCAATTTTTAAAAAGCAACGTACCAAAGGTTTAAACCCAGCTATTATTTCGGACACAGATGCATTTAATGTCATCAAGGCAAACGACATAATTTATGATAATAAATTAAACGTTACCCATGTTTATTTTTATGGCGCTGGCTGTGGTACCGAAAAACCAAGCAAGATGCTTAAAGATGTTTTAGAATCTATTTTTTTAAATGCTGAAGTAGTTGTAGAAGAAGATACGTATGCAGCTATTTATGCAACCGTTGGAGTGTCTCACCGACCTGCCGTGGTTTGTATTTTAGGAACAGGTTCCAACTGTACCTATTATGATGGTGAAAAAGTAGATCAAAGAGTTACCTCGCTTGGATATTCAATAATGGACGATGCATCCGGTAATTATTTTGGGAGAAAACTTTTAAGAGATTACTATTTTAATCAAATGCCTCATGACTTGAAGTTAGTTTTTGAAACTCGTTACAATGTTAATGAAGATGCAATTAAAAAAGCACTCTATAAAAAACCAAATCCAAATGCCTATTTAGCAACCTTTGCTGAATTTTTGATACTCAACAAAGAATCCGATTATATTCAAAACGTGATAAACCAAGGACTTCGGGAATTTGTAGAAACCATGATTCTACAATATAAAGAAGAAATCAAAACCGTTCCTGTACATTTTGCAGGTTCTATTGCTTATTTTACACAAGATGAAATCAAATCTGTTGCTCAAGAATACGGTTTTACTGTCGGAAATTTTGAAAGACGTCCAATAGAAGGTTTGGTTAATTACCATGCAGAAATTGCCAAAAGCTCTTCTCTTAATTGATTATTTTACAGCAATTACGCTAATTTCTACATTTACAAATTTTGGTAAGTTTGCGACTTCCACCGTTTCTCTTGCGGGTGCAGTAGCCTCGTTAAAATACTGTCCATAAACAGCATTAATCGCCGCGAAAGAATTCATATCTGAAATAAATATAGAGGCCTTAATTATATTTTCAAAAGTCATATCAGCAGCCTCTAAAACTGCTTCTAGATTTTTCATAACCTGAGTCGTTTCTTGCTCTATAGAATCTGTTACCAATTCACCTGTTTCTGGATTTAATGCAATTTGTCCAGAAGTATATAACATATTTCCCACTAAAACAGCTTGACTGTAAGGGCCTATAGGTTGTGGTGCTTTCTCAGTGCTTATAATAGTTTTCATGTCTTAGTTTAGTATTTATTATTTCTACGTTACATTCACTACCTCTTTTTCTTGAGTGCCAAGTTCTGATCAGGAATACTTCATATTTTTACAATTGCTTGTCAGGTTGTTTTCGCTTTTCGTATTTGATATCTTTCAATATACTTGATCGAATTCCTATAAAGAAATTCCATGAGCTTCGATTGCTAAAAGGAATCCAAGAGAAATTCATTCTCCAACTTTCCAAATCACGTTCAAAACGTAATTGAGTATACGTAAAGCCTTTGTTCTTTAGGTCGTATCCAGAAGACGCTCCAACGCTCCATCGTGGAGACAGTTCTATGTCCCCAGAAAACATCAAAGAATGCGATGATATTTCATTCTGACGTCTTGTGTTGCTGTAATTAACAGCATATGCAAGTCGCAAACTCCATGGGATTTTGTAGTTGTAAAGATCTGTTGGAGTTACTTCTTCAGATTGATCTCTGTTATTGATCTGTTGGTCTGCATAATCTTGCGATTTTCCAAATAAATCATCGGCACGCCCCCCACTTCTAAGGGATTGATCTCTTGCAGCAGCATCGTTTTGATTGTTGTCTTCAAAAGAATCACTGGACAAATTATAACTCATGGTCATATTTGCACTGGACAATCTAAATAAACTTCCACCATTATCAATGTTGAAAGTATTAATTTTAGTGTTGTTATTGTCTAATGCATAAGGATCTAAAGTCGCTCCAAAATTCACGCTTAATTTATCATCAAACAGCTGTGTTCCCCCTGAAACTCGTACAGGACTCCAGTTTAAAGAGTCACCAGCAACATTGTAATTTGTTGAAAAATTTAATGAATTCAATAAAAACACTTTTTTAGCTTCTGTCGCAGTACTATCCTTATCACGAATTTTGGCTTCTAAATTATTATTAAGTGATAAACCAACAGAGCTTGAATAGACTTTTCCTGGAGTTCCAAATAAAGACCCTTCAAAACGTGTATAATCAACCTGATCGGTTGTGACCCCATCGGCACTTATGACTTCATAGGTTTCATAGTATTTTTCAAAAGAGGGGTTGATATTATAACTCACAGACGGTCGCATTACATGGCGAATGGCTTGTATTTTTTTATCTTCTCCAAAATCAAACATTCCATAAACGGTGGTTCCAACACTAGTGCTAAAATTATAAGTCCGGAAAGAATCAAACCCTTTTAAGGGAGTTGTAACGACCGATTGAGTTTCTGTATCGTACGATTTATTGATCGTATTAAAAGTCCAGTTTTCTTTATAATTAGCACTAGTAGTCATGCTAAAATGTTTAAAAACTTTGAAATTAGTGCTCAAAGGAATGGTGTGTTGAAACCCAGCTTTCGCTTCATCAAACATAGCACCAGTTAAAAATAAAGAATCTGATGTCTGAATACGATTTTCTCCACGCATATTGTATTGAAAATTAATATTATCAATCGCTCCTTTTTTACTTCCTGTTTTGGGTGCAAAGGGGTAAATTCTATCAACACTGCCTTGGAATGTCGGCAACGTCATATTGATGACTTGTGTATTTGTATTTTGAGAATGTGTAGCTGATAAACTTACATTTACTTGAGGCTCGCCCTGAAATGTTTTGGAATACGAAACAGACGAAGATAGGGTGTTATTTAGGAAGTTTGAGGAATTTAGCTGATTTACAGACTCCTGAAAATAGGTGCTAGATCCTAAGTTCACAGAAGCAGAAAACCGAGAATTAGGACTTGACTTTGAATCTTGACTTTGATTCCATCGTAAATTATAGATCGTACTTTTTGAATAATCTGGAAATCCACGTTCGCTATTGATGAGGTTTTCATATCTAAAACTTAACGAACCTCTAAATTTATAACGTACTGCATAACTACTTTCGAGGCGAATTCCATAACTCCCATTTGTATAGTAATCCCCAAGCGCTGCTAGGTCAAAATAATCACTAATCGCAAAATAATAGCCTCCATTTTGAAGAAAATATCCGCGATCATTTTGTTCTCCAAACGAAGGAAAGAGAACCCCCGAAGTACGAGATTTAGAAAGTGGAAAAAAAGCAAACGGCAATCCAATAGGAGTGGGGACGTCTGCAATAAATAAATTTGTAAGTCCCGTAACTACTTTTTTGCCAGGCACAATTTTTGCTTTACGTAACAAAAAATAATACTCTGGATTTTCTATATTATCAGACGTAGTGAATTTGGCACGCTTCACAAAATAGACAGAGTCATTTTCTTTTTTAGTCAAATCAGAGATAATACGTCCACCTTGTTGCTCCGTCTTAGAATTCCAAATCAGGGCTTTTTTTGTTTTTAGATTAAAAGCAATAGAATCGGGTTCCACAACATCACTGCCTTGTTTAAACACAGGGTGTTGGCTGTAATTTCCTAGCGAATCTTTTAATCGTCCGGCATAAACAATGTCTTTTCCATAATCAATAACAATCACCCCTGCTTTGATATCCATGTCTTTATATTGGATTTCAGCTTGATTATAAAGATATATTTGTTGTGTTTTTTGATTGACGGATGTGTAGTCTTTAGCCTTGTAAGTAACAATGGCTTCCAATAATTTTTTTGGTTTCGACAAACTATCATTAACAATAGAATCAGTTTGGATGCGTTTTACTTCCTGAGAAGGTATCGAATCATTTTTAACTTCCAACTCCTTAATGGCAGGGATCTCTGTTGTAGGTTTTGGGTTTGGAATATCCTGAGCCATCCCTGCAGTGTTAGTAAACACTGTAAAACTTAAAGAAAAAACTAGTTGAAAGAATCTTGTTTTCAAGGCTTTTAAGAGTATTTTTGTATTAAATGGCTCGATTTTTGAAAAACCAAAGTTACGGATATTTTTTTTGATTTTCAGATTTTAATCAATCGATTCACAGTCAAATTAATCAACATGCATAAGCAAATAAAATTATTTTTAGTCCTCCTTTTATTTTTTGGAATTTTCAAAGGATACACACAAAATAATAACAAACCATTTATTGTCGTTTTAGATGCCGGTCACGGTGGTAAAGATCCTGGAAGACCTACCAACTTCGGATATAAAGAAAAAGATATTGCTTTGAAAATTGTGTTAAAAATAGGTGAAAATTTAAAAAAACATAAAAACGTAAAAGTTATCTATACGCGACAAACTGATGTGTTTATCGAATTAAGACAACGGGCTAAGATTGCAAATAAAGCAGATGCTGATTTGTTTGTATCCGTACATTGCAACGCTCACAATTCTCAAGCTTATGGCACCGAAACCTACGTTTTAGGATTAGGGAGAAATGATTCTAATTTTAGAGTCGCTAAAGAAGAAAACGAAGTTATTTTTTATGAGGATGACTACGAAACTAACTATGCAGGTTTTGATCCGAATTCACCTGAAACTTTGATTGGTTTGACCCTTATGCAAGAAGATTATTTGGATCAAAGTATTTTATTAGCTCGAAATATTCAAGACAATTTTACAAACAGGCTCAAACGTAAAAATAGAGGGGTTAAACAAGCTGTTTTTTGGGTATTACACAACACCTACATGCCAAGTGTTTTAGTTGAAACAGGCTTTATAACCAATAAAAATGAAGGAGATTATCTAAACTCTGTTGTAGGAAATAATAATATTTCAAAAAGTATCTCGGATGCAATCATTGAATATAAATCGAGTTTGAATACAGAACTATTTGTTGAAGAGACTGCGCCTCCAAATGAAGAAGATACAACAACTTCCGAACCAATAAAGGCTACCGAAAATGATGACAGCTCAGATAATACGGATACTTCTATAGTTTATAAAGTTCAAATTGCGGCTGGTTCTAAAAGACTAGCCACTAAATCGTATAATTTTAACGGGTTAAAAAACATTTCACGAACGAAGTCAAAATCGATATATCGTTATTTTTATGGCAATACTTCAAGTTATGACGCAGTGGTACTGCTTCAAAAAGAAGCACTCGTAAAAGGTTATAGAGAAGCTTTTGTTGTAGCTTATAAAAACGGTAAAAAAATAGCAATTAAAACCGCCTTAAAATCTACGGAATAATAGACCCTATTATTTCAATATTATTATTAAATTTGTAAGAAGAAAAAACTATTATATTGAAATTATCTAAGGAAATAAAAACGGCTTTTTTAGTCATCTCAGGAATATTACTTTTTATCTTTATTTTTTACTATCTAAAAGGTGAAAATATTCTTGATAATTCTAAACATATTACTGCAGTATATGACAATGTTGAAGGACTGGCGCCATCTGCTGCGGTTACTATTAATGGTCATAAAATAGGGAAAGTTCAATCCATAGATTTCACAGACGATCTATCAGGGAAATTAAATGTCAATATGCTTATTAATAGCGACTTCGAATTTTCAAAAAACAGTACAGCTCAACTTTATGAAGCGGGTCTTATTGGTGGGAAAGCCATTGCAATTGTACCAGCCTTTGATGGAGCCCCTAATATAGAATCTGGAGACATATTAAGCTCCGATGTTAAACCGGGACTCACTGATTTGGTGAATCAACGATTGACTCCATTACAAGAGAAAATAGAGACTATGATGGTTAGTGCTGATACGTTATTAGAAAATCTCAACACACTTTTTGATTCTCAAACCAAGGCGAATATCAAACTGAGTATTGCCGAACTAAGTTCAACAATATCTTCGTTTAAATCTACTTCGGAATCCCTAAATAATTTAATGGTTGACAATTCATCATCAATTGGTGAAACAATCACTAATTTCAATAAAATATCTGAAGATTTAACTGGATTAAGTTCTTCCTTGGCAGCGGCTGATTTAGATACTATTATGGCTAATTTAAAATCTACGATTTCTAGTTTTGACCAATTATTAAGTAATATCGAAAATGGTGAAGGGTCTGTTGGTAAACTTATGAAAGATGATGCAGTTTATAACAACCTAGAAGGAGCAACCAAACAATTGGAACAACTTTTAGAAGATATGAAGCTAAATCCAAAACGTTATGTGCATTTCTCTTTGTTTGGGAAAAAAGCCAAACAATACGATTCTGAAGGAAACGAACTAAAGAATAATAAATAACATAGATTAACCAAATGAACTTTTTGCCAAATGTAATTTTTGCAATCATCCTTTTTATAGGTGCTGGTTTTTTTGCTTGGAATATTCGCAAACTAAAACGAAATATTTACCTTGGCAAAAGTGTAGATATTAGTGGCGATTCCAAGACACGTTGGAAAAACATGGCTCGTATAGCTTTGGGTCAAAGCAAAATGGTACGGCGTCCAATCTCTGGAATCCTTCACATTATTGTATACATAGGGTTTGTAATTATAAACATCGAAGTCTTAGAAATTATCATAGACGGGTTGTTTGGAACCCACCGTATATTTTCTGGAATTGGAAGTCTTTACGGAGTTTTAATTGGGACTTTTGAAATTCTTGCTACTTTGGTTTTTATTGCTGTCGTGATTTTTTGGTTTCGCAGAAATGTGGTTAAAATCAAACGTTTCTTGAGCTCCGAAATGAAAGGCTGGCCCAAATTAGATGGAAACTTAATCCTCTATTTCGAAATTGTACTCATGGGCTTGTTTATTCTAATGAATGCAACCGATGCTGAATTTCAATCCATGAATTCTGGGAACGTGATTAGTCAATTTTTCGCTCCCCTATTTGAAGGTCTTAATGTCCATTTGATTGAACGTGTTGCTTGGTGGATGCACATCACAGGGATTTTAGTATTCTTAAATTACTTATACTATTCAAAACATCTACATATATTATTGGCCTTTCCAAACACCTATTTTGGCAACATCAACCCCAAAGGTCAATTTAATAACTTAGAAGCCGTCACTAACGAAGTTAAGTTAATGATGGACCCAAACGTCGATCCTTTTGCAGCTACGGATGACGCGGGTGCTGTTCCTGATAAATTTGGAGCAAGTGATGTTCAAGATCTCAATAAAATACAACTTTTAAATGCCTATTCCTGTACAGAATGTGGTCGCTGTACAAGCGAATGTCCTGCCAATCAAACAGGTAAAAAACTATCCCCACGAAAAATCATGATGGATACACGAGATCGTTTGGTTGTAGTAGGAATTAATATTGATGCCAATAAAGGCGAGTTTGTACCCGATGGGAAACAACTTTTAGGCGATTATGTAACCAACGAAGAATTATGGGCTTGTACAAGTTGTAATGCTTGTGTGGAAGCCTGTCCAATAAGTATCGATCCACTTTCTATTATTCTTGAAATGCGTCGCTATTTAGTTATGGAACAAAGTGCTGCTCCAATGGAGCTAAACACCATGATGTCTAATATTGAAAATAATGGTGCCCCTTGGCCTTACAATCAAATGGACCGATTAAACTGGAAAAACGAGTAAAAAAATATCAATTAAAATTAATTATGAAAAGAGAAGAAGCAGATAAATTATTACACGAAAAAGTGGAAGCTGGAGAACTAATTAGTCCAGTACTTCCAGGGGGTGTAAAAAATTATTTAATAGACATCGACGGTACTATTACTGAAGATGTTCCTAATGAAGAACCAGAGCGTATGGCAACTTGCTTGCCTTTTTTAGATGCTTTAAAAACGTGTAATGGCTGGTATGAAGAAGGCCATATGATTTGCTTTTTCACATCCCGAACAGAATCACACAGAGAAGTGACTCAAAATTGGTTAAAACAACACGGTTTCAATTATCACAGCCTTTTAATGGGCAAGCCAAGAGGTGGAAACTACCATTGGATTGATAATCATTTAGTAAAAGCAACACGTTATAATGGTAAATTTACCGACTTAGTAGAAAAAGAAGTAACGATCGAAGTCTTTGACGACGGTCAACACGATTAATATTTAGACAATGAGCGATGTATTAAAAGTTCCTACAATGGCCGAATTTACGGCCCAAGGCAAACAGCCAGAAGTTTTGTTTTGGGTTGGCTGTGCGGGTAGTTTTGACGACCGTGCCAAAAAAATAACCAAAGCTTTTGTGAAATTATTACACAAAGCAGAAGTTGAATTTGCGGTACTAGGAACCGAAGAAAGCTGTACTGGTGACCCCGCCAAACGTGCTGGAAACGAATTTTTATTTCAAATGCAAGCAGTTACCAATATCGAAGTATTGAATGCTTATGAGGTTAAAAAAATTGTAACTGCTTGTCCACATTGTTTTAATACGCTTAAAAATGAATATCCTTCTCTAGGGGGTGATTATCAAGTGATGCACCACACTCAGTTTTTGAAGAGTCTGCTAGATGAAGGGCGGTTAACGATTGAAGGTGGAAAATTTAAAGGCAAACGCATTACATTTCATGACCCCTGTTATTTAGGGAGGGCCAATGATGTCTATGAAGCCCCTCGTGACTTGATTAAAAAGTTGGATGCAGAACTTGTAGAGATGAAAAATTGCCGTAAAAAAGGACTCTGTTGCGGCGCTGGTGGTGCCCAAATGTTTAAAGATGCCGAGCCGGGGAACAAAGAAGTTAATATCGAACGAACAGAACAAGCTATGGACGTTAAACCTCAAATCATTGCTGCTGGCTGTCCTTTTTGTAATACGATGATGACAGATGGTGTTAAGAATAAAGCAGAAGGTCAGATTGAAGTCATGGATGTGGCTGAACTGATTGCAAATGCGAACGATTTATAAAATATAATACTCCAAGAACAAATGCTTGTTAATTTTGAAACCCTTCCTGAAACCGCTCGTGTTTGGATCTACCAATGCAACCGCTCTTTCTCTGATTCTGAATTAGAAGAAATCTCAGAAAAATTAACTGTATTTTTACAAGGTTGGACGGCACATGGAGCCGACCTCCAATCAGGGTTTGAGATTAAATACAAACGTTTTATAGTCATTGCTTTGGATCAAGAAATGAATGCCGCTACGGGCTGTTCTATTGATGCTTCTGTGAAATTTATACAAGAACTTGAAGTCGCATACAATGTAGATTTGATGGATAAAATGAATGTTTCCTACAAACAAGGAGAATATGTGGCTTATAAAACACTAACTGATTTTAAAAAGATGGCGAAAGATAAGGCTGTTTCCAAAAATACAATAGTGTTTAATAACCTTGTAAATTCTAAAGCAGAATATTTGGAGTTTTGGGAAGTCCCTGCATCTGAAAGTTGGCACAGCCGTTTTGTTTAAAATTATTCAGTAGCCTCAAAGGGCAATTCGTTTGGATTTTGAGAATGTGCAAGTTCTAGCTGTAATAAACTCTTTTTAACAGAGATTCCACCAGCATATCCCACTAGTTTATTATTTGATCCAATCACTCTATAGCAAGGGATGATAAGTGCAATAGCATTTGCGCCATTGGCAGTGGCCACAGCTCTTACTGCTTTTTCATCTCCAATTTGTTTTGCCAATTCTAAATACGATATTCTTGTTCCATAAGGGATGGAAATTAAAGCTCTCCAAACACTTAATTGAAATGGCGTACCTATCATTTTAATGGGCAATGAAAACACGTTTCGTGTTCCATTTAAGTAGTCTTTAATTTGGAGCCGAGTAGCTCTCAAAAGAGGTATTTCTTTTTCTAAATAAACCGCGTTTAACCCTGTTTGAATACGTTTGTCAATTTGAGATCGCATTTTTCGGTACCGGTAGTCTAAGACACATATTTGATTTTCAAAACATCCAATGATTAACTCTCCAATTGTTGTCTTGTAGTGTTGTATAAAAATGATATTTTTTGAGGTCATAATTTCGCTAGTTAATAGTAAATCGAACCATGACTTCACATTCAATTTTAATACCAGAAAATTCAACATCAATCGGAGCCGCCAGTTTCCTATCAGTAGTGTACTCCATCCTTAAAAGTCCATTTCTTGGATAGGAAGAATTGTTATAATACTTATCAGAAATAAAAATTGCTTTACCAAGCTGTTGGTCTAGAGGACTAACCAAGGTCGTTGCTTGTGCTTTCGCTTTGAGGATTGCTTTTGAACGTAAAGTCATTTTTAAAGCCTCCGTTTTTGAATATTCTGTTTTTGTTAGTTGCACATTAGAAATACCTTCTGCTTCTAAATGGATTAACACTTTACTTGCTGTGAGTCCATCATAAACTACCAGTTCAAATGCTTTAGATTTGAGAACACTTTTCTTTCTTAAAAAATATTTTTTGAAATTACTAGCGAGGTCTTCAATCTTCAACTGTTTTTTAAGATCAATATTTAAGTTTTCTAAAACTTCAGCGAGCAGTTGTTCTTGCGATTCTAAAGATGTTTTATTTCGATCATCTTTTTCTTGAATGAGAATAGATACATAAATACGGTCGGGTTGCACCAATGAGTCAACCTTGGCAGTTGTTTCTAAATAGGGTTGATCAATAAAATTTTTAGTTTGGGTGAATCCAACAAAGGTGCCTGCAATAATAATTGCGATTGTAAGGTAAGCTTTCATGTTTTTTATATATTGTTTATGTTTTTTAATTGTGATTACAATTACTATTCCAAAGTTGATTAAGATGAACAGGATCATTCTAAAATAATAACTTTAGTAGCCTTTAGAACCTCCTATTTCTCCTCCAACGCCTTCCGAATTGAATTGGATATTTGATGTCCAATTTTAGGGAAGCCTCCACTTATATAGTCATAAAAATATCCATTTTTGTCAATCACCACATTTGTTGGGTATGTCGTGGTATTAAATAAATTACAGATTTCTTTAGCATCTGAAACAACAGGATATTGCAGTGGATGTTTTTCTAAAAACACATCTACTTTTTCTTTTGTGTCAAAAGTAATAGAAGCAAAAACAACTTCGCTATTGTTTTTGTACGTTTCATAAACTTCATTGAGCTCTGGAATTTCAGCAATACAAGGTTTACAGCTCACAAACCAAAAGTTTAATACCACTACTTTTCCTTCTGAATTTTTAGAGGAAATTTCATTCCCATTAATATCAGTCATTTCATATTCAGGTGCTAGTGTTCCAATAAAATCTGAACTATCGGGGAAGAAAGTTCTTTGTCCCATTTTCTTTTTTTCATCCTCAGTTGTTTTTCTCATCTGAACATGTAGTAAGTTTCCATTTTTGTCGAGTACGGGCTCCATAGTCCATTCTCCTGACTCCATCAATTTCATTAATTGAAATACGTCGATTTTATTTCCCGACTCATCTTTTATGAGTGTAGTTTCGTCAATTGTAAAATTTGGATCCGTGGGGTCTTGAGAATATGCATTAAAACTCAAAAACAGTAATAAGGTAAATGCAATTAAAAGGGATCGTTTCATGGCTGTTTTTTTAAATAATTTAACATAAAGGGCAACATTAAGACCATCCTAATAATTGCTGATTAAAGAACCTTCAAATTTAACACCTTTTCAAACGAAGCTATATTTGCAGCTCATTGTTTTATAGAGAACAAGAAGTTGCTTTATATAGACTGTTTATGAAGAATTAGATTTGGAGCCTAAGTCTGGTATAAATATAGTAAAAATTATTTATAATCAAATAAACACAAGTTTTAATTCGCTCATAATCATCGGTTAAGGCGGTGAGTTTTAGTTTCCCTTGATTAAATTATATTTTCACTCTACACTCTGAAATCTAGCAACAATTACTATCAGGGGCACAACAAGGCTCTTTATTCAAATCCGATAATTTAACCTTTTGTTTTCCTTCCGGAATGCCGCATTGGTCTTGAGCCAAACAATTGGTTTGTTTGGTAGTCAATAAAAAATTCAGACCATCAAAATCAAGTCCAAATTTTCCAATGGTTTCCGAGTCATTGATCTGTGTTTGGTATTCGACTTCAATTTCTAAATCCTCTATTTTTAAAACGTTTTCAGAAAGTTCAATGATATTAAGAAGTTTTTCGGGATGCAGTCTGTGGTTGTAATCGTCTGCATTCCAAAGTTGAAAGTTGGCAACTTCTTCATTTCTTACGACACCGCCACAATCTATAAAACGTTTGGTGATTTTTCCAACTTCGGTAACATGAAAGTGTTTAGGGACCAATTCCCCATTTGGCAATTGAAATCCAATTATGTCTAATTTTTTTAAAACGAGCTTAACTTCAGATAATTTCATAAATGTATTTTTTAGGTTTACAGAATTGTTGTTAAAATTTAGGATAAATATACTATTAAATTAGTGTCATGTTTTAAAGATGTTGTGTTTGCTCTTTTTCTACTAAAGTTTTAATCTTCTCAATCTTAATGCATTTGCAATTACCGACACCGAGCTAAAACTCATTGTTAATGCCGCTATCATTGGCGAGAGTAGTATTCCAAAAAAAGGAAACAAAACACCTGCTGCTATAGGCAACCCCAATGTGTTATAAATAAGTGCAAAAAACAGGTTTTGCTTAATGTTTTTCATTACCGCCTTACTTAAATTTCTTGCCTTTACAATTCCGTACAAATCGCCTTTTATTAGATTTATCATAGCACTTTCAATTGCTACATCTGTTCCTGTTCCCATAGCAATTCCTACATCACTCTTAGCTAATGCTGGGGCATCATTAATCCCATCCCCTGCCACTGCAACCACTTTTCCATTTGCTTGTAGTTTTTCAACTTCTTTGAGCTTGTCTTCGGGTAACATACCAGCCTTAAAATCTGTCAGATTTAATTCTGATGCTACTGCTTCCGCTGTATCATAATTATCGCCTGTAAGCATGATGACATCAATACCTTTATGCAGAAGTGCTTTAATAGCTTTGGCACTTGTTTCTTTTATCTTATCTCCTATAACTACATAGCCAACAATAGTATTATCTATAGCTAAAAAGGAAACCGTTTTACCTTGTTTTTGATAGGTTTTAGTTTCTCCCTTCATTTTTGATGTAATGTCTGCTTCTGCATACTCCATCATTTTAGGATTTCCTAAGGCTACCTTTTTAAGGCCTATTATAGCTTCAACGCCTTTTCCTGTAACAGCACTAAAATTATTAGACTTTAAGATTTCTACGTTATGTTCTTTTCCGTATTTAACCGATGCTTCTGCCAACGGATGTTCACTGTTTGTATTTAATGAAACAATGTATTGAAGTACCTGATTATCGGAAAAATTACCGCCAAAAACACCTACAGTCTCAACCGTAGGTTGTCCTTCAGTAATAGTTCCTGTCTTATCAACAATAAGTGTATTTATCGTATCCATTTTTTCAAGAGCTTCAGCATTTTTTATGAGCACTCCATTTTGAGCACCTTTACCAACACCTACCATCACAGACATTGGTGTCGCTAAACCTAATGCACACGGACACGCAATAATAAGAACTGCAATGGCATTCACAAAAGCATATACATAAGCTGGTTCTGGACCCCAAAGTGCCCAAACTGCAAATGTCATTAATGAAATAATCATCACAATTGGCACAAAATAACTCGATACTTTGTCGGCTAAATTTTGAATAGGCACTCGACTTCTACTCGCATCATTAACCATGTGTACGATTTGTGAAAGTAAGTTGTCGCTGCCTATTTTTTCGGCTTTCATTAAAAAAGATTGATTGCCATTAATTGTGCCACTGCTTACTTTATCGTCTTTAGATTTGTTGACAGGGATAGGCTCTCCTGTAATCATAGATTCATCAATAGTTGTTTTTCCTTGGGTTATAACGCCATCTACAGGGATTTTATCTCCCGGTTTGACTTTTAGAATATCATTTATTACTATCTTCTCTATACTGACTTCAATTTCTTCTCCAGCTACCATTTTTATAGCTTTGTTAGGGGCTAATTTTAGCAATTGCTTGACTGCTGAATTGGTTTTGCTATGTGCACGTGCCTCTAGCAGTTGACCTAAAAGCACCAAAGTTAAAATCACCGTTGCCGCCTCAAAATAGACGTGAACAGCGCCATGTTCAGTTTTAAATTGTGCTGGAAATACATCTGAAAAAAACATTCCAAAAACACTAAACAACCAAGCCACACCTGCACCAATTCCAATGAGTGTAAACATATTCAAATTCCATGTTTTGAGACTTCTATAAGCACGTTCAAAGAACACCCAAGTAGCATAAAAGATTACTGGAAAGGATAGAGCTAATTGAATCCAATTCCAATATTTTTGTTCTATTATATCGTATAATGGATTGTTATTGATCATTTCGCTCATAGCAATCAAGAATATAGGTAAGGCGAATACAGCTGCTATCCAAAATTTCTTTAAGAGCGTTTTAAAGGTCTTTTCTTCTGCCGAAACATCTGGTTCTATTGGTACTAAATCCATACCGCAAATAGGACATGAACCGGCTTCTTTTTTTATAACTTCAGGATGCATTGAACACGTCCATTGTTCTGTTGATAGGCTATGTTGTTCGACCAAATCCATTCCACAAACGGGACAATCAGCTGGCTTGTCATAGGTTTTATCGCCTTCGCAATGCATAGGACAATAAAATGTTTCTGTGCCTTTTCCTTTTGCGGGTGTTTCTTTTTTAGTTTCTAAATGTTGATGTTCCCCTTGTTTATGAATACTGTATCTGCCACTCTCATTTTTCAAAACCTCTTGAAAAGTTTCTAATGGAATGTGAGTTTCCATGTCGATTGTAGTTTCTGCTTTTTTTAAATCAACTGTTACGTTTAAAACACCCTCTACTTTAGAAAGTATTTCTTCAACATGATTGCGACACCCGTTGCAACTCATCCCAAGTATTTGGTAAGTATGTTTCATAGCTTTTTAGTTTGCAGAGAATTCTTGTATATACACTCCTGTGCTTGTTTTTTTTAGTTGGTATATTTCTAGGTCTATGTTCACAGTATGTCGGTCTTACAACTGTGATACGCAAACGTGTTTTGAGTATGCTGTATCTAGGCATACTACAGGGTAAACGCCTTATCTAAATAAATTACTAAAAAATTGAATCGGTTGTTGAAGAATCAGATTTGAGGTCTAAGTCCACCATAAATATAAAAAAATAAACAGGACAAACAAATAAATATTTAGGGTATCCTTCTCATTCTGATTCAATTAGTGAGTTTGAATTTAGAAAAATAAATTTGAACTATTAAATTGCTCTTAAAAATATTAAGAGTTTCCATTAAAAATAGTAATTTGGTAAGGGATTAAACCGCCACTTTTTTAAAACCATTTATGCGTCATTTTTTTACACTTTTTTGTTTCATTTTCTCACTGTCTCTTATCGCTCAAGAATCGAGTTCTCCTTTAGAGACTCCAGATTTTAAATTGCAAACCAAATGGGTGGATAGTACCTATAATGCGCTCAATCTCAAAGAAAAAATAGGACAGTTGTACATGGTTCAGGTATTTTCAAATCAAGATCAAGCCAAAAAAAAATCAATTTTAAAGCTTATTGATACCAATCATATAGGAGGGGTTATATATTCAAATGGAGGACCTGTTCGACAAGCATCTCTAAATAATGAACTACAGGCCGCTTCCAGAATCCCATTATTAGTTGGGATGGATGCCGAGTGGGGACTGAGCATGCGTTTAGATTCTACCTATGCTTTTCCTTGGAATATGACTTTAGGAGCGGTAAAAAATTTAGACCTCATTCGACAAACAGGGGTTCAAATAGGAGAACATTGCAAACGGATTGGTGTGCATTTTAACTTTGCACCTGTAGTAGATATCAATACCAACCCCAAAAATCCAATCATTGGAAACCGATCTTTTGGAGAAGACAAAGAGGAAGTTACCAAGCGTGCTTTGGCGTTTATGGAAGGCATGCAAAGTGTTGGGGTGTTGGCAAATGCCAAACATTTTCCGGGGCATGGCGATACGAGTTCCGATTCGCATAAAACCCTTCCTACCATTGATTTTTCAGCCGAACGTATTGATTCTCTTGAATTATATCCTTACAAAAAACTCATCTCAAAAAATTTATCTTCAGTAATGGTTGCACATCTTAACGTGCCCAATCTTGACTCAAGACCCAATTACCCATCGTCATTGTCATATCCAATTGTGACGGATTTACTAAAAGAAAAATTAGGGTTCAAAGGCTTGATTTTTACAGATGCTCTCAGCATGAAAGGTGCCTCTAATTTTAGTGACCCTGGTGAAATTGATTTACAGGCTTTTTTGGCTGGAAATGATGTGATGTTGATGTCTAATGATGTCACTCAAGGCATAGCCGCTTTAGAAAAAGCCGTGGTATCGGGTATTATCTCAGAGGAGCGTTTAGCACATTCCGTCAAAAAAATATTAAGGGCTAAATTTAAGGTGGGTTTACATGAATTTGAACCTATTGAAACGGCTAACTTGGTTGCGGACTTGAACCGTCAAAAAGACGATTTGTTGTATGGGGAATTGATGGAAAATGCAATCACACTGGTTCAAAATAAAAATAATAATTTACCACTAAAAAATTTAGAATTACATAAAATCGCCTATGTCAATATGGGAGATGCTGATGCAACACCCTTTGTGAATTCGCTAAAAAAATACACGAAAGTAGAGGTCGTGAATGCCACTAATTTAGATGCATTGATTGCGTCTTTAAGCAACTACAATACTGTGATTGTTGGATTTCATAAATCCAATGTAAATCCTTGGAAATCCTATGAATTTACGGATAAGGAACTTGTATGGCTTTATGAAATAGCACGAACCAATAATGTAATATTAACTTTGTTTGCAAAACCGTATGCGTTGAACGATTTCAATACATTTGAGAATTTTGAAAGCATTTTAATGGCGTATCAAAACAGCCCGATTGCACAGCAAAAAGCGGCTCAAATTATATTTGGAGCCTTGCCTGCCAAAGGGTCGCTTCCAGTGAGTTGTGGAATTGATTTCAAAGTTGGAGAAGGTCTTCAAACAAATTCTTTAAATAGGTTGACTTACGGATTGCCTGAATCGGTTGGGATGGATGCCAGACGCTTAAAAAAAATTGATTCCATCGCTAAGTTTGCTATCTCAGAACAAATGACCCCAGGGATTCAGCTCTTGGTCGCGCGTAAAGGAAAAGTGATCTACGAAAAATCGTTTGGGTATCACACCTACAAAAAGTCCTCCAAAGTAAAGTTTAATGCCCTTTATGACGTGGCATCCTTAACTAAAATATTAGCGACCCTTCCTTTGCTCATGGAATTGGTTGATTCAGGGGTCATTGGTCTCGATTCTACTTTGGGGGAGCTGTTGCCTTCTTATAAAGACACCAACAAAGACGCTATTACAATTCAAGAAATGCTGTCTCATTTTGCGCAACTAAAACCATGGATTCCATTTTATATATCCACCTTAGATTCGGTTACACAAAAGCCAAACCCCAAGTTTTACAAAACAAAATCTTCTAAAAAATTTCCAATAAAAATAAATGAACGTCTGTACTTGCGAAAGGATTTTAGAGACAGTATTCAAAATAAAATCATCGCTTCAGAACTGCTTCAAGAAAAAAAGTATAGATACAGTGATTTACCTTACTATATTATAAAATTAATTATCGAAAAACACTACGATTTACCCTTAGATGCGTTGGTGCAGCAGCATTTTTACAAATCATTAGGAGCCAATTTCACGACCTATAAACCGTTAGAGAAGTTTAATAAATTCCAGATTATTCCCACTGAAATAGACGATTATTTTCGTTATGATACCGTCCATGGCTATGTGCATGATATGGGGGCTGCAATGCAAGATGGCGTTGGTGGTCATGCAGGCTTATTTAGCAATGCCAATGATGTGGCAAAGCTAATGCAAATGTATCTTCAGGAAGGAGTTTACGGAGGCAAACGTTATTTTTCACCAAACACCTTCAACACATTTAATACCTGTCATTATTGTGATGAAGAAAACCGTCGTGGGATCGGATTTGACAAACCTCAATTAGAAGAAGAAGGCCCGACCTGTGGTTGTTTGTCAATGACTAGCTTTGGACATTCAGGATTTACAGGCACTTATGCGTGGGCAGATCCAGAAGAAGAAATAGTTTATGTATTTTTGGCCAATAGAACCTATCAAGAATCCGATACGAATCGACTTTCAAAAGGGAATATTAGAACGGATATACAGCGTTTAATTTATGAATCAATTATAGAATAATATGAATATTGGTATTGTATGTTATCCCACCTTTGGAGGAAGTGGTGTTTTGGCAACGGAATTAGGACTCGAGCTATCTCGCAAAGGTCATGAGATACATTTTATCACCTACAGTCAACCTGTCCGATTGGAGTTGTTAAATTCCAATGTGCATTTTCATGAAGTCAATGTGCCTGAATACCCCTTGTTTCATTACCAACCTTATGAGTTGGCATTGTCCAGTAAACTCGTGGATATGGTAAAGATTCATAAAATTGATGTCTTGCATGTACACTATGCAATTCCGCATGCCTATGCTGCTTACATGGCTAAAAAAATGCTTCATGAAGAAGGGATAGATGTCCCCATTGTTACCACTTTACACGGTACCGATATCACCTTAGTAGGAAGCCACCCTTTTTATAAAACAGCCGTCACGTTTAGTATCAATAAATCAGATGCTGTGACCTCTGTTTCTCAAAATTTAAAAGAAGATACCCAACGTTTATTTAACACCAAAAAAGAGATCAAAGTTGTTCCTAATTTCATCGACATTGACAAATATAAAAATAATTATAAGGAATGTAATCGAACGCTTTTGGCTCTCCCCACAGAACGTATAATTACCCATGTTAGTAATTTTAGACCTGTCAAACGCATTGCAGATGTAATTGAAATTTTTTATAGAATTCAAAAAGAACTCCCTGCTAAATTAATGATGGTAGGCGAGGGGCCTGAGCGAAAAGAAGCGGAACAGCTTTGTGAAACATACAATATTGAAGATAAGGTTGTGTTTTTAGGCAACAGCAGCGAAGTGGATAAAATTTTATGTTTTAGTGATCTGTTTTTATTGCCTTCACAAACAGAGAGTTTTGGTTTGGCAGCTTTAGAAGCCATGGCTTCTGGAGTTCCAGTGATTTCGAGTGACTCTGGAGGCATTCCAGAAGTTAATATTCAAGGAATTTCTGGGTTTTTAAGTCCCGTAGGAGCTATTGATGAAATGGCGCAAAATGCGCTCAAAATTCTTAAAGAGGATGCTGTTTTAAAAACATTCAAAAAAGGAGCTCAAGACACGGCAACAAAATTTGATATTCACAAAATAGTTCCTTTTTATGAAGCTATTTATGAAGAAGCGCTCCAAAACTGCATTTCAATTTAATTCGTCAAAAGATTCAACACTTAGTAGCGTTGGAATTTTTGTTTTTATAATAATACAATTACTTTTACATTCTAAAGACTTAAGAATTAGTATATGGCAGGGAATGCATTTGGATCGATTTTTAAACTGACTACTTTTGGGGAATCTCATGGAACCGCTATAGGTGGGGTGATTGATGGATGTCCTGCTGGGATTGCCATTGATTTTGAAGCAATTCAGCTCGAAATGGACCGACGTAAACCCGGACAATCCAACATCGTCACCCAACGAAAAGAACCCGATACAGTTCAATTTTTATCAGGAATTTTTGAAGGAATTACTACTGGAACCCCAATTGGCTTTGTCATTGAAAATGCCAACCAAAAATCCAATGATTATACCCATATAAAGGATGTATTTCGTCCAAGCCATGCCGATTATACCTATACCGAAAAATACGGTCAACGTGATTACAGAGGGGGTGGACGTAGTTCGGCACGAGAAACAGCGTGTCGAGTGGTAGCCGGTGCTATTGCAAAACAATTTTTACAAACCATAGAAATAAACGCTTATACTTCATCAGTTGGCGAGATTGCACTTAATAAATCATACAAAGACTTAGATTTAGCCAATGCTGAAACAAACGATGTACGTTGTCCAGATTCTGAAGTGGCTGAACAAATGATTTCAAGAATCAAAGCCATTCGAAAAGAAGGGGATACCATTGGAGGCGTGATCTCTTGTGTGATTAAAAATGTGCCTGTTGGATTAGGCGAACCTGTTTTTGATCGTTTACATGCACAGTTAGGAAAAGCAATGCTTTCCATCAATGCGGTGAAAGGATTTCAATACGGAAGTGGATTTGAAGGCACGCAACTCAAAGGAAGCGAACATAACGATGCGTTTAATGCCGATGGTTCTACCAAAACAAATTTATCGGGTGGCATTCAAGGAGGCATTAGTAACGGAATGGATATCTATTTTGATGTGGCCTTTAAACCGGTTGCAACAATTATGCAAGCCCAAGATACCATCGATAAGGATGGTAATGAAGTTGAAATGCATGGAAAAGGCCGACACGATCCTTGTGTGGTTCCGCGTGCAGTGCCCATTGTTGAAGCCATGGCTGCCTTGGTCATTGCCGACTTTATGCTGTTAAATCGGCTTAGTAAAGCTTAGAACTTAAATACAAACATATATGAAATCACTTGCGCTACATTGGAAAATATTAATAGGCATGCTCGCTGGTGTGACCTTTGGTTTTATAATGCTTGAAGTAGGCGGTGCTGATTTTGTGGCGAGTTGGATCAAACCCATCGGGACGATTTTTGTAAAACTCTTAAAACTAATTGCAGTCCCGCTGATTTTAGCGTCGCTGATTAAAGGGATTTCAGATTTAAAAGACATTTCAAAATTCGCATCTATTGGTCTTAAAACCATTATAATCTATGTACTCACCACAGTGATTGCTATTAGCATTGGATTGATTTTAGTGAATACTCTCAATCCTGGAGACGGCGTTTCTACTGAAACCATTTCGAAACTGACTGAAACTTATGCGGACAACAGCAGTGTGCAAGGTAAAATTGCGGAAGCCAGCCGTCAACAAGCCAGCCGTCCTTTGGACTTTCTGGTGGATATGATACCGGATAATGCTTTCTCTGCTTTGAGTAATAATAAACTCATGCTTCAAGTCATTTTCTTAGCGATGTTTTTAGGAATCTCTCTTTTGTTAGTAGGTGAAAAAAGTGCCAAACCCCTCAAAGACTTTTTTGATTCTTTGAATGATGTGGTGCTTAAAATGGTGGATTTAATTATGCTCACAGCGCCTTTTGCGGTGTTTGCTTTGTTGGCTAATGTGGTCGTGTCCTCAGGAGATCCTGAACTGTTATATGCCCTTCTGTTTTATTCAGGAGTGGTAGTAGGTGGTCTATTTTTGATGGTTTGTTTTTACCTATTGTTGGTCTCTGTGATCACCAAAAGAAACCCACTGTGGTTTTTAAAACAAATCAGTCCAGCACAGTTATTAGCATTTTCTACGAGCAGTAGTGCAGCAACCCTTCCTGTGACTATGGAGCGTGTAGAAGAACACCTTGGCGTGGATAAAGAAGTGTCTAGTTTTGTGTTGCCCGTCGGGGCTACTATCAATATGGATGGGACCAGTTTATATCAAGCGGTAGCCGCCGTGTTTATCGCGCAAGCCCTAGATTTTGATTTAACCTTTGCAGATCAATTAACCATTGTTCTCACAGCGCTTTTAGCGTCGATCGGAAGTGCTGCAGTGCCTGGTGCGGGGATGGTGATGTTGGTGATTGTTCTTGAATCCGTTGGCTTTCCAGCAGATAAATTAGCTATTGGATTGGCGCTTATTTTTGCAGTGGATCGTCCCTTAGACATGTGTCGAACCATGGTGAATGTCACAGGCGATGCTACCGTGTCTATGATTGTTGCTAAGTTTGAGGGAAAGCTCCATAAACCAAAATCTAAAGAATGGGATGACCATTTGGATGAGGTGATCTAAGGGAATCTTAATTCTAATGAAATCTGCATTTAGCAATTTTGTTCCGCGAAGTCAGAGACTTTGCGCAGCGGGACTAGCAATTAATTATACACGTTGTTGTAAAACGTAATTTATAGGAATGAATTATAATCAATTTTCCTAAATCTCTCTTTTTCTTTTTTCAATACAACCCAATCAAATTCATAACATTCTCCATCTTTCCAGTCAGATGGAAAATCAACCATTACAAATCCACCACCATAATAATTGTCAGTACTCACTGCTAAACTATCGCTTCCAGTACTAAAGCTTTCAGTTCTGAATTGAGAAGAAAGAAGTGCGCAAAGTCCAGAAAATGCATCAAGTAAATTTCCTAAACTTGCTTTTTCAAAATTATGAAGCCTATCGTGTTTACATTGATTGTATGCTTGATACCAAGATAGTGGTTCATTTTCTTTCCATTCTCGAAATGGAAATCTTTCATTCTTTGTTCCGTGCCAATGAGGGAAAATAATTGAATAGTCATCAAGATGATGAGTTTTATTAACTATTTTAAAGTCATTTATGTTCCAATTTTTTTCAGTTCGCGGTTGTCCTTGTTTAGGACCATTTTTATAAACAGGATTGAAAATATTTTCTCTTAAAATTGCTTTAAAATTCGCTTCCACTTCAATACAAGTTCTAACGAGTAATTCGTGAATTCTAAATGAATATGTCACTAAATTTATATCAGATGGCTCGATATATTCAAAAAGTCCGATTATATCTTTTTGAAGAATCGCAAATGCTCTTGTGTAATGTTCAGGATGGTCTGAATAATTGTGGTCAACGATGTAAGCCCAATCACTATATCCAGAATTATGTCCTTTATTAACTGGTCTATAATTTCTGTGAAATGGTCTGTCAAAATTCATAATGTTTGATTGGGTTTTTATGTTTTACAACGGCTCCGTATATGAAAAGTAGCGCTTAAAATAAGTTGTTACTTTTCAGATTAAACACAAGCCGAATTTTTAAATTTTACTTTTTTTAATGGAAATCGTCAAATTTAAAAATTTGGCGACTTTCCAAATATGCCTTAACTTCAATTAAGCAACTAATTAGCTATGAGCTATATACGTTGTTGTGGCACGTTTTTATTTATCCACTTTTTCTTGTTTTCAATTATTTCAGCTGGAAAGAAATTAAATTCGTTTTGCATTAGACATTCCAAACTAGAATGAATTATCGTTTTCGTTCCGCTCATATTTAAGCTTTCATCCTTTTTAGGTTTTCCATATTCTACTGTTATTTGCAATTAGCAGATAGTTTCAATGTGTCTCCAACTTTGAATATATCGGAAGTATTTATAAATAATTTTCCTTTCCCTTTAGTTGGTTTTAATCTATATATATAATTGTACGCATTATATTTATCCTTTTGGTACACTACAAATTCATTTGAATTAGGATTAAGTTCCGAACAGGAACAAAAGCATATAACAAAAGCTATGAGGAAATATTTAGCTAAGTTTTTCATATATTTTATTTGTTTTTTCAATCATTATTCCGCCACTTTTTATATCTGAATTTTCAATTCTATATAACCAAATGGAATTCAGAATTTCGTTGCTTAATTCGGCTATCCCTTTCTTTAATGATTTCTGAAATATTTTAATCAAATCTCAATGTTTTTTCAAATGTGCCACAACTAGTGTGTATATATCCTTTAGGTGTGCATATTTCCATTATATCCAGTGTTTTGTTCAACAACACATCCCGATTTGGCATGTATTGTTGAACGTTCTGTTTTATATAATTCATTTATGTATTTTTTCATCTCACCCATTTTAGCAGTAAAAAACTAACTTTATAGTTCATTATGATGCGTGCTACGCTACTCAATTCGTTTTTTTAAACATCACACACGCAAACCGCTGTGTAGTTACAGTTTCTTAATACTTTAATTAAATGATGAATTGGTTAAAATGAAGAATCAGATTTGAGGTCTAAGTCTGCCTAAATATAGTAAAAATAATTTAATTGTGATCGAGTGAGTTAGTGTAGAAAATACTGATCAGTTCATTACTCCAAAAACCGATCTTTCAGTTCTGGAGAGGGCACCTTGCATTGCTCTGTTTTTCCAAACCAGTGGTAGCGGTTGTTAGCGATGAACCGATACAAGCCGTCCCGAATAAAACGGGGGATGAGGTATCCAACAAGAAATACATAATATCCACCACCTAAAATTTTACACAGTTTGAGAACTGCGTTACTTCTGTCGTAGAATTTACCGTCTGTATGCACTATAATAGTGTCTAAATTTTCACGATTTAGCAGCTCTTTTGGAATAATGTTTTGGGCGTATTCACTTTGTAGAGACGCGAATTTTAAAACCTCTTTTTTGTCTTTTGAAATGAGGAAGTTCACCCCGCGATTGCAGAGGTTACACACGCCATCAAAAAAGACACTAGTTTGCATTATTTTTTAGAATTCACATACTCCAAGCGGTCAATATTAACCGTCGTTGTAAACAGTCCATAATTAACCACTGCTTTGTTTTTTTCGAGTTTATCCAAAGTCCCCACAGCGCGACCATCTTCCAAACGCACCGAATCTCCAACCACAAGAACACGTTTTGGTTTGGGTGGAATCAAGGCTGCTTCTTCTTTTTGTTTCTTTTTCTCTTTGCGAATCACCGCTACTTTTTGGTCCACCTCTTTTTTAAGCTCCGTTTCTTTAACTTTTTGCGCCTTTTTTTGTTTCAGGGTAATTTTTTGACGTTTGGAATTTTCGATTTGAACCAATTTAAACAGCTCACTCATCAATTCGCGTTTCCGATTGTTCTCAAAATAACGCTCCCCCAAATCACTGATTTTTTGTCCAAGATAGACCAATCGCTGGTTGCTGTCAAAAAGTTCTTGATAGCTTTGTAGTTTCTTCTTGGCCTTCGCATTGGTTGTTTCCAATTTGTCAGCTTCTAAACTCTTTTTAATCTCATTTTGTTTGAGTGCTCGCTCTGTTTTTTCCAGTTTAGAACGCTCTTTTTGCAGCTTTGCAATGGTTTTATCGAACCGTATTTTGCCACGTTCAATTTTCTTTTTGGATCGATTGATCAAACTAAAAGGAATGCCGTTTTTCTGAGCTACCTCAAAAGTAAAGGAGCTACCGGCTTGTCCAATGACCAACTTATACAATGGGAGTAAGGTCTTTTCATCAAACAACATATTTGCATTCTGAATGTGCGGCAATTCGTTGGCCAAAAGTTTCAAATTACTATAATGTGTGGTAATAATTCCAAAGGCTTCTCTCTCGTAAAATACTTCCAAAAAAGTCTCTGCCAAAGCTCCACCCAGTTCAGGATCACTACCCGTTCCAAATTCATCAATTAAAAAGAGGGTATGTTTATTACACTTCTTTAAAAAATAATTCATTTGTTTCAAGCGGTAACTATAGGTGCTTAGATGGTTTTCAATGGATTGGTTGTCCCCAATATCACTCAAAATCGAATCAAATAAACAGAGTTTTGAGCGTTCATGCACAGGAATCAACATCCCCGATTGAACCATTAATTGTAGCAAACCGACTGTTTTTAGCGTGATACTTTTTCCGCCAGCATTTGGTCCTGAAATGACAATAATCCGACTGTCCGTCGTCATGGTAATCGTTTGTGGAAAGGTCGTAATCCCTTCATTTTTATTCGCCACCAACAACAAAGGATGGTAAGCATTCACAAGGTCTATTTCTTGATGTTTGGTCACTTCTGGAAGGACGGCATCAATAACTTTGGCATACTTTGCTTTGGCATAGATGACATCTATTTTGGTCAGAAATTTCAGATAGGATTCTAACAACGGACTGTAGCCGCTTATAAAACTAGTGAGTTCTAGTAAAATTCGCTTGATTTCTTCCGTTTCTTCAAACTCTAAATTATTAAGATCGCGTTGGTGTTGTTGGGTCGTGTCCGGTTCAATATAGACGATACTGCCGGTTTTACTAGAACCCAATATACTTCCTTTGACCTTACGGCGATGCATGGCTTTTACGGCCAATACACGGCGATTTTCCATGACTGTTTCACGAATATCATCCAAATACTCAGCACTGTTGTACATGCTTAAAGCAGAATTGAAACTCGTGTTTATTTTTGTGCGAACAGATTGAATCGATTTCCGCAAGCCGTACAACGTATCAGAAGCATCATTCCTAATTTCACCAAATTTATCAACCACACTATGAATGGCTTCTGGAATGTCTTTATTGGCTTCTAGTTGTAAAGAAACTTTATGTAATAGGGGATAGTACTCATGAAATTTTTTGAAGAACTTCAACAGTATGTTTGTGGTCACACAGATGCTCGCTATTTTTCGAAACCCATCTATTTCTAGATAATTATTTTCAATCCGAATCAATTTTAATTCTGCAGTGATCGCATCAAATCCATGGTTAGGAATTCGATTTTCATTGTCAAAAGAAGACACAAATTCATTAGTCAGTCGAAGTGCCTGAATTACATCCTCTCTTTGTGAAAATGGCAGCGTAGCAAGAATCTCATTTTTACCCAAGCTTGTAACATTGTGAGAGGCCACTTGTTGAATCACGGATTCAAATTCTAAATCTTGTAAAGTTTTCTTGGAAATATTAATCATTGTGTTCAAGCATAAGTCGTCACAAATGTAGGAATTAATATTTAAAATATATAGCTTAAATTTGTTCCTTAAGCCTTAATCTTTAAGCCTCTTTATATGTTACAACTCAACGGGACTTGGCGTTCCCATTTAGAAACTGAATTTAAGAAACCCTATTTCGAAAAACTAGATGTTTTTGTGCGTGCAGAATATGGTTTACATCCGTGTTATCCACCCTTTAATCAAATTTTTAATGCATTTGACAGTTGTGCGTTTGAAGCGGTCAAGGTTGTGATTATTGGTCAGGATCCCTACCATGGTGAAGGGCAAGCCAATGGATTGTGTTTTTCTGTGAACAAAGGCATGCCGCATCCACCGTCTTTAAAAAATATTTTTAAGGTATTAGAATCCGATTTAAAACTTCCATATCCATCCAGTGGCGATTTAAGTTCATGGGCTAGCCAAGGAGTGTTGCTATTAAATGCCACTTTGAGTGTACGTGCAAAGGAAGCAGGAAGCCATCAAAAACAGGGCTGGGAGAAATTCACAAATGCTGTGATTAAAACTCTTTCTAGTGAAAGATCGGATTTGGTTTTTTTGTTATGGGGGAGTTTTGCTAAAAATAAAGTGAGATTTATCGATACAGAAAAACATACAGTTTTACAAACAGGACATCCATCGCCTTTGAGTGCCAATCGTGGGTATTGGTTTGGAAATAAACATTTTAGTAAAACAAATGAAGTGTTGGAGTCCTTAGGTAAATCTCCAATACAGTGGGGTTAATCTTCTAAATTAGCAACCAATTGATTGTAGGGGAGCTTTTTGGAAATGATATCTAATTTCAAGAGTTGATTTTGAACTGCTTCTACGGTTTCAGCTTCAATATTTTCTTGCGACCATTCTGTAAGTGCTAGCCAATTTTTTACATCTTCAATTTTTTGCTCGTAACGTTTGGAAATAATACCATCAATTTCAGGGATATCTTTAAAACCGGCTGTAATCGAATTGATGACTTCTAAAACGGCTTGAAGGGGTTCTTTTTCATTAGTTATAAATTCATCGCGTACCGCAATTACAAAACATGGCCAAGGCGTAGGGCAATCGCCCAAACGTCTGAAAGTTTTTTGATCCACCAGAGGCTTGGTTGTAAATTTCTCCCACATAAAATAATCAGCGTTCTCTTTTGTAAGTGCATCCACTGCACCCTCTAAATCTTTCACAACTTGAAATTCTAAATCGGTGGCTGTATTCCAACCTAATTCTAACGCATTCACATACGCCATCAAATGAGATCCAGACCCAAACCGACTGATAGCAGCACGTTGACCTTTGAGCTCACTAAGTTCTTTGTAAGTAGATTTTTCTGCCACATGAATTCCCCAAATTAAAGGGGATTCTACAAAAACCTGTACAATTTTACAGGGACTTCCTTCCGTAATATCTTTTATGATGCCTTCAGTTAGGATGACAGCGATGTCAATTTCGTTTTCTCGAAGTGCTTTGGTCATTTGACCTGTGCCACCAAAATAATCGTTCCAACGAACATTGATGTTTTTGGGTTTAAAATGCCCCTGTTTTAGTGCTAAATACCAAGCGTAATTGAAGTGTTCGGGAACTCCGCCAATGCGTACGTTTTTCATCTAAGAAATGAGTTTATTGAGCGTATAGATTATTAATTTTTCTATGGTGGCTTGCGGATTCTTGCTAAAAGTTCCTAAAGCTCTGTTGGCTAAAATAGCGTTCATAGAACAGGCTTCATGTCCTAATAATTTTGAAAGGCCATAAATGGCAGAGGTTTCCATTTCAAAATTGGTCACTCTTAAGCCGTTGTACTCAAAACTATCCATCTTATGATTCAGACTGTCATCTTGTAATTCTAAGCGTAATACGCGCCCTTGAGGCCCGTAGAATCCACCACAAGTCGCTGTCAATCCATTAATGGTTTGTTCGCTTTTTAATTTTGCTTCTAAATGAGTCGAATTTTGAATGATAACCGGATAGGGTTTTTGTGGACTCCATTGTGTATGTGCCACAAAAGCAGCTTCAATATCGGCATGTTTGATGGCGTCAATTTTATAAGACTGTAACATTCCATTAATATCCATTCCATACGCACTCAATACAAAGCTGTCAATATCAATATCAGGTTGTAAAGCACCTGAAGTTCCGATGCGCACAATTGATAAACTTGTTTTAGTCGCTTTGATTTCACGAGTTTCAAAGTCGATATTAACCAAGGCATCCAGTTCATTCAAAACAATATCAATATTGTCAGGTCCAATCCCTGTAGAAATTACAGACAATCGTTTTCCTTTATAGGTTCCTGTTTGGGTTTTGAATTCGCGACTCTGGACTTCAAAATCAATAGAATCAAAATGCTTTGTAACTTCCCCAACACGTTCTTGATCGCCTACAAAAATAATGGTATCCGAAATGTCAGAAGGTTTCAAATGAAGATGGTAAATACTACCATCGGGGTTCAGTATGAGTTCAGAGTTTTTTATAGACATTTTATTGTTTTATAGTTAGCCCCCAACACGTTTGACTTGGAATCCTAATTCTTTTAAAAACCCCATAATTTTGTCTCTGTAATCTCCTTGAATGATGATGGTATCGTTTTTAAAACTACCACCTACACTAAATTTCTTTTTGAGGTCTTTAGCTAGAATTTTAAAATCTTTGTCAGCTCCCGTGTAGCCTTCAATAATTGTGATGGGTTTTCCTTTTCGTTTTTCGTATTTACAAATAATAGGAGCGTCCTGCATCCATAGAGAAGTTTTTTCAACTTCAGAGGGGTCTTCAGGACTTTCGGTATGCTCTGGAAATAGGTTTTTTAATTGATCTTTTAAATCCATTATTTTTTAGCTAATCCCAATTCTCTTATTCGTTGATCTAAATATTCACCAGCAGTAATGTCTTCAAATTGTTTGGGATGTTCAGCATCAATACAATTCTCTAAGACATCTAATTTCATAGCACTTATAGGGTGTAAGAAAAAAGGAATTGAATAGCGAGAGGTCCCCCACATTTCACGTGGTGGGTTGACCACACGGTGTATGGTTGATTTTAATTTATTATTGGTGTGACGCGATAACATATCGCCCACATTTATCATTAATTCATCTGGATTTGCAATGGCATCAATCCAATCGCCATCAAGGTTTTGAACCTGTAACCCTTTTCCTTGAGCCCCCATTAGTAACGTAATCAGGTTGATGTCGCCATGCGCTGCAGCACGTTCGGCATTTTTTGGTTCTTCATGAATGGGTGGGTAGTGAATAGGTCGTAAAATACTATTTCCATTATGAACATAATTGTCAAAATAAAATTCATCCAATCCTAAATGAAGGGACAAAGCTCTCAAAACATAGGTAGCTGTTTTTTCCAGCATCTTATAAGTTTCTTTTCCGACTTTATTAAACTCAGCCAATTCACGGACTTCTACGTTTTCATGGTATTCTGCTTCGAGTTCTGGATTGTCTTGTACATACTGTCCGAAATGCCAAAACTCTTTTAAATCGCCTTCTTTTCTTCCTTTTGCACTTTCTTTGCCAAAGGATACATACCCACGTTGTCCTCCAATGCCTGGAACTTCATAGCTTTGTTTTTGAGCTGTTGGTAAATCAAAAAATTTCTTTATTTCAGAATATAATGTATCTACTAAAGTATCATCCAAAAAATGACCTTTAAGTGCTACAAAACCAATAGTTTCATAGGCTTCACCAATCTGATTAACAAACTTCTGTTTGCGTTTAGGATCGTTAGATATGAAGTCTAAAAGATTGACACTTGGGATTTTATTCATGGCTTTTGTTTAATCATGTTTATAACAAAGATAACAATTCAAAAGTTTTACAAAAGCAATTTTTAAAGTTAAACGTTTCTAATTAATATTTTCCTATTTTTGAGGGACAAACAAACTAGATTTGAAACCATTATTTCAGTACGATTTTAAAGAAATCAGTTCAAAAACTCGAAAGTCTTTGTATTTCAATATGTTGAAATCCAGACTTATTGAGGAGAAAATGTTGATCCTACTTAGACAAGGAAAAATCTCAAAATGGTTCTCAGGTATAGGGCAGGAAGCAATTTCTGTGGGGGTTACAATGGCCTTAAATGCCGACGAATATATCCTTCCTATGCACCGTAATTTAGGGGTGTTTACTACGCGGGAAATCCCCTTACATCGATTGTTTTCTCAATGGCAAGGAAAAGCCGGTGGGTTTACAAAAGGACGGGACCGTTCGTTTCATTTTGGAACTCAGGATTATAAAATTATAGGAATGATTTCTCATTTAGGCCCCCAACTTGGGGTTGCTGATGGGATTGCACTCTTTCATATATTAAAAAAAGAAGCCAAACTAACCGCTGTTTTTTCTGGGGATGGTGGAACTAGTGAAGGCGATTTTCACTAAGCACTAAATGTAGCTTCTGTTTGGAGTTTACCCGTTTTATTTTGCATCGAAAATAATGGGTATGGACTTTCTACTCCGTCTAATGAACAGTATAATTGCGAATCCATTGCCGATCGTGGCGTGGGCTATGGGATGGAATCTCATATAATTGAAGGCAATAATGTGATGGAAGTGTTTTCTAAAGTAGATGCTATTGCCAAAAGTGTACGAAAGAATCCACGCCCTGTTTTAATTGAATTTAAAACATTCAGAATGCGAGGCCATGAAGAAGCAAGTGGGACAAAATATGTTGCTCAAGAATTGTTAGATACTTGGGCACAAAAAGATCCCATATCAAATTTTGAAGCCTACCTGCTTCAAGAGAAGTTGATTACACAATCTGAAATAGATGATTTTAAAGAGGCTTTTAAAAATGACATTCAAGATGGATTGCAACTAGCTTTTGACGAGCCTGCAATTATTCCAGACTTGAAAACTGAATTAGCAGACGTTTACAAACCTTTTGAGTATATAGCTTCCGAACCTACTTCAAACCAAGAGACAAAACGTCTTATAGATGCTATTTCTGAGGGACTCCGACAGTCTATGGAAGTACATTCAGACTTGGTGATTATGGGGCAAGACATTGCTGAATATGGGGGCGTTTTTAAAATTACAGAAAATTTTGTTGAACAGTTTGGAAAAGCACGTGTTCGAAATACACCTATTTGTGAATCTGCGATTGTAGAAGCCGCAATGGGATTGTCTATTGCTGGTATCAAATCAGTCATGGAAATGCAGTTTGCAGATTTTGTAAGCTCAGGATTTAATCCCGTAGTTAATTATTTAGCGAAATCCCATTACAGATGGGGACAATCTGCGGACATTGTAGTTCGTATGCCTTGTGGAGCTGGCGTAGCAGCAGGGCCTTTTCATTCCCAAACCAACGAAGCTTGGTTTACCAAAACACCAGGACTAAAAGTGGTATATCCTGCCTTTCCTTACGATGCTAAAGGATTGCTTGCAACCGCTATAAACGACCCAAATCCAGTCTTGTTTTTTGAGCACAAAGCTCTGTATCGAAGTATAAGACAAGAAGTTCCCACAGATTATTTTACCTTGCCATTTGGGGTGGCGTCTCTTCTTAAAAAAGGGTCTGAGGTCACAATCATCACCTATGGTGCAGCGGTACATTGGGCACTAGAAACCTTAGAGAAACATCCGCATATATCAGCTGATTTAATTGATCTAAGAACTTTACAGCCTTTAGATTTTGAAACCATTTTAGCATCCATCAAAAAAACCAATAAAGCCATTATTCTACAAGAAGACTCGTTGTTTGGAAGTATTGCTTCCGATATTTCGTCTCAATTGATGGAGCAAGCGTTTGAGTTTTTAGACGCACCTGTAAAACGTGTGGCAAGTATAGAAACACCGATTCCATTTGCAAGTGCGCTAGAACAGCAGTATCTTGCAAAGCGAACTTTTGAACAAGAATTAATAGCGTTATTAGCGTATTAAATGGAGTATTTAGAATTATTTTTTAATGCCTTTTTAGGTACTGTACAGTGGACATGGAAATCCATTTGTTTTGAGGTGCCTTGGACGCGCAATTATTTTTGGGGATTGATAGCGATCTCATTAATTGTGTGGGGAGTTGAAATGTTATTTCCATGGCGCAAACAACAATCTGTTTTTAGAAAAGATTTTTTTCTGGATGGATTTTATATGTTTTTCAACTTTTTCATATTTAGTATGTTTATTAGCGGCGTGTATAAAATCATTACAAAAATCTCGGTTGATGAATTTCAGATAAGTCCAAATGCCATTGCCCTTATTGATTTGTCAAATTTTTCTCCAGTACTTCAATTATTGATTTTCTTTGTAGTTCTTGATTTTGTACAATGGTTGACCCATATATTGTTGCATCGTTTTTCGTTTTTATGGAAATTTCATAAAGTACACCACTCTGTAAAAGAAATGGGTTTTGCGGCTCATTTACGTTACCATTGGATGGAAAATATTCTTTATAAACCTTTTAAAGTAATCGCGCTGATGTTGTTGGGAGGCTTTGAACCTGAACAAGCATTTATTGTTCATTTTATTGCCATTTCAATTGGTCATCTGAACCACGCAAATATCAAACTAGATTATGGACCTCTTAAATTTGTGTTTAACAACCCTGTAATGCATTTATACCACCATGCAAAAGCCTTGCCTGAAAACCATAAAATAGGAGCTAATTTTGCCATCAGTCTCAGTGTGTGGGATTATATTTTTAAAACCAATTACGTCCCCACGCCTGATAAAAACCTCGTATTAGGCTACAGCGATGACCAACAGATGCCGTCTGGTTTTTTTGGTCAATTATTTTATGGGTTTAAAAAAGGAGATTAATTTAAAAATCTTTCCGAGCATTCAAGAAATCTGTAATCAAATAGGAGAGGAGCTTTCCTGTTTGTGCGTTTGTCAGTGAATCATTGATACTTGTAGCCGCTTCACAAATATGCAAATAAGTCGCGTTCGGATGGCTTCCAAAATAGTGTACAAAACGACGTGTTTGATTTACTGAAAATCCACTCGGAGTTTGCGCACTGCTAGGGATGTTTTGAATGGCATCACAATCAATTTCAATACCAAATTTTGAGTTTGATATAAACCCCATTGCGATTTTTGAGGCTTTCTTAAAAGAGTTCTTTTTTCGGACACTAAGGTCTTCAAAAGTATTGAATTTTATATTTGATTTTGATGCCTCTATATAATTTAAAACCTCTTTAGAAGTATAGTTTTCATGCAGTCCAAAAATATAATAGCGGTCTAAATATCCTTCTTTAATAGCATACCTAAACCCATTTCCACTGTGCCGACCTTCGAGTGCTCTTAAATCTGTATGGGCATCAAAATTTAGAGCGTTTATTTTTGATTCTAAAGCGAGTGAACTCCCTTTGATAGCACCATACGCATTGTTGTGCCCCCCCCCAATGAGTATTGGAATTTTTCCTGCTTTTACGATTGTACAGACCAGTTGAGTTACACATTGGTCAATTTTCTCCACATAGGTTCGATAGGTGTGTTGGAGCTGATCTGTCTTTACAGTGGATAATACATCGTATAGATCCGTGAAATCTAAATGTCCTAAAATAAGAACATTAGAAGGGTTTGTAAATTCATTGCTTTGAAGGTTTAAAAGCGATTTTAAGGTAGGGTCCCAAGTGTTTTTTGCCCCAGCTTGTCCGTTGTTTGCCAATACCCCAATATCTTCTTTGATTCCAAAAAGCACAAATTTCACTTTAGAATCAGCAAGCAGCGATGGTAAATCGTTAAGATTGGATACATATTTAGCATCCTCAAAAAATTTAGTTTCTCCTGATCTTTTGGTTGTAATGTTATCTAACGTTTCGGAAGTAATAATTTGAAGATTGTTCATTTTTTGTAATACATTTGCTGGACTTTAAAATTACAATTTTTTTATTGTTTTAAGAACTCTTTATTTTAATCCTTATTAAACACTAGTATGAATTCTACATCTTCAAACAAAGGCTCAAAGGCAGCGATTATTATTTTAGCTTTATTGCTTATTGGAACTTTATTTTATGGCTATAAAATGCATCAAGAAAGTAGTGAAACTGAGGCGATCCTCCAAAGTGAAAAAAGTGAAGTTCTTAGAAATTTAGAAAACATGTCTTCTTTGTATAACGAAGCAAACGCCGATAATGAAGTTGCGAATGAAAAATTGATCGAAGCGCAAGCCCGTCTAGAAACTCTTATGGCAGAGCTTAAAGCTTCAAAATCGTCTGTGTCTGCATTGCTTAAGTACAAGAAAAAATATTTTGAGCTGGAATCTGAAATGGAAGTGTTATTAGATGAAAATGCAACTCTAAAATTCCAAAATGCATTATTAGAAACTTCTTTAGACAGTACGCAAGTTGAATTGTCTACTCAGTTGGCTTCCAATAGTCAATTAGAAGAACAAAACCTTCGTTTGACAGAGTCTGTGGAAGTTGCTAAAAAACTAACCGTTGAACGTTTGAATGCGTTTGGAGTGATCCAAAGAAATTCTGGCAAGTTAGTTCCAACGACCCGCGCTTCAAGAGTTGACAATTTAAGAATATGTTATTCAGTACCTTCAAATCTATTAACAGAATCAGGGGATAAAAAATATTTCGTTCAAGTTACCGATCCCAGTCTTAATGTAATTGGTTCTAATACGCCTGTTCAGTTTGAAGAAGGTGTTTTAAAATATAGTTACGTGAGCGCATTCACATACGACAACCAATTGTTAGATGTTTGTGATTTTGTTTCTGCTGAAGAAGGTGACTATGAAAAAGGAATCTACACTGTAAATATATTTGATAAGAATGTATTGATTTCTACATCAACATTTACTTTGAAATAGGAATAAATTAGTCTACAAATTCACCGTTAATCATCACTTTATGAATGGGGTTATTCCCAAAATGGTAAGGAATCTGACGGTAAGATGTCATGTTTTTTGTGATGATAAGGTTTGCTTTTTTCCCAGTTGTTATGCTTCCATATTCTTGGGAGATATCCATTGCATAAGCACCATTTAGGGTCGCTGCATTGATGGCTTCTTCGGGTGTCATGTTCATTTTGATACAGGCAAGACTTACTACAAAATTCATATTTCCACTAGGAGAAGAGCCAGGATTATAATCGGAGGCAAGGGCAAGAGCCATGCCAGAATCAATTAATTTCCGAGCAGGTGTATAAGGGATTCCTAAAAAAAAGGAACATCCCGGAAGGGCAACGGGTATTGTATTTGAATTTTTTAAAACATCAATATCTTCTTGATTCAGAATTTCCAAGTGATCGACGGATAAGGCTTTGTATTTAACTCCTAATCCAACACCTCCAAAAGCATTAAATTGATTCACATGAATTTTTGGTACCAGTCCATAAGGTGTAGCGGCTTTCAAAATTTGTTCGGTATCATCTACTGAAAAATAGCCTTTTTCACAAAATACATCGACAAAATCAGCTAAATTTTCACGGTGTATTTCTGGGAGCATCGTGTTGATAATCAAATCAATATAGGCTTGTTTATCAGTTTTATATAGTTTTGGAATCGCATGCGCTCCCAAAAAGGTTGCTTTTATTTTTAAGGATGAGGTGCCTTTAATGGCTTTGATGACACGAAGCATTTTAAGCTCCGCTTCGGGACTGAGTCCATATCCAGATTTTATTTCCAAAGCACCGGTGCCTAGTTGAATGAGTGCATTTACACGCTCCATGGATTGTTCAAAAAGTGCTTCCTCACTTGTGGCTTGTAAGGTTTGAGCAGAATTCAAAATACCTCCGCCTTTAGCTGCTATATCTTCGTAGCTTAATCCATTCAATCGATCTACAAATTCTTGCGAGCGGTCGCCTGCATACACCACATGCGAATGACTGTCGCACCAAGATGGAAGTATTATTTTTCCATTGACATCTATAACTTCATCCGTTTCTTGAATGACTACATCTGCCATCGCTCCAAAATCTAAAATGGTATCGCCTTGAATTCTTAAAAATGCATTTTTGATATGCGGTAAATCCTTCATTGAATCTCCCATCACTTTTACTTCCGATTTTGGGCGGGTTTGAAGTAATTCTTTAATGTGAGTAAAAAGGATATTCATAGATTTATTTTGAGTTTCCAATCATGTTTTCTGGTTTGACCCAAGCATCGTAATTTTCTGCGGTTACATACCCCAAATTGATGGCTTCTTCTTTGAGCGTCGTTCCATTTTCATGTGCTGTATTTGCTATTTCAGCAGCTTTGTAATACCCGATTTTGGTGTTTAAAGCGGTGATTAACATCAATGAGTTATTTAATAATTTTTCAATAACATCGTGGTTAGGTTCAATGCCTGAAGCACAATGGGTTTCAAAACTCAAAGCGGCATCGCCTAACAGTTGTGCAGATTGCAAGAAGTTAGCCGCCATCATTGGTTTAAAAACATTTAGTTCATAATGTCCCTGAGTACCTCCAACAGAAATCGCAACATCGTTCCCCATCACTTGTGCACAGACCATTGTGAGTGCTTCACATTGTGTAGGGTTTACTTTGCCCGGCATGATTGAACTTCCAGGTTCGTTTGCAGGAATGGTAATTTCTCCAATTCCAGAGCGAGGTCCTGAAGCCATCATACGAATGTCATTAGCGATTTTATTTAAGGAAACGGCCAATTGTTTTAATGCGCCATGACTTTCTACGATTGCATCATGTGCTGCAAGCGCTTCAAATTTATTGGGTGCTGTAATAAAGGGCAGTTCTGTAAAATCTGCAATATATTTTGCTACGAGTTCCGAATAGCCTTCTGGTGTGTTTAATCCTGTGCCAACAGCTGTACCTCCCAAAGCAATTTCACTTAAATGTTCTAGTGTATTTTTGAGTGCTTTTAGTCCATGGTCTAATTGCGAAACATAGCCCGAAAATTCTTGTCCTAAAGTTAGGGGCGTCGCATCCATGAGGTGCGTACGTCCAATTTTTACGACGGATTTGAATTTCTCTGACTTCGCTTGAAGTGTATCTCGTAAGTGTTGAATCCCTGGAATGGTTGTTTCTACTACTTTTTTATAGGCAGCAACATGCATCCCTGTTGGGAAAGTGTCGTTTGAAGATTGGGATTTATTGACGTCATCATTGGGTTGAATGGTTTTTTCGCCTTCCCCAATAATTTTTCCAGCCAGTTGTTGTGCACGGTTGGCAATCACTTCGTTCACGTTCATATTACTTTGTGTTCCTGAACCTGTTTGCCAAATGACCAAGGGAAATTGGTCGTCGTGTTTGCCTGCAAGAATTTCATCACAGACTCGTGCAATTAAATCACGTTTTTCAGAAGCCAGAACTCCAAGCTCACAATTGGTGTATGCGGCTGCTTTTTTAAGATAAGCAAATCCATACACGATATCAATTGGCATGGAAGCCGCCGTTCCGATTTTGAAATTATTTCGAGAACGTTCGGTTTGGGCTCCCCACAATTTATCTGCGGGAACGTTTACATCTCCCATCGTATCTTTTTCTATTCTAAACTTCATAACATTCTGATTTGAATACAAATTTACGATTTTTTAACTTCAATTGCACACTGTTATGAGGCTGTTGGTAAATTTGAATTTTTATGTTGTAAAACAGATTTTCTTATAGGCTATTTGCAGCGTAAAATAAACGTATGGACTGCTGCTGCTACGCTAGCGGAAAATTAATGGAGATTTTCATAAACTATTTCTTTTTTTTGATGGTAATTATTACTTAATTTTGACAGCTCTATGGAAGAATTAACATTAACAACACCTGCACTTTTATTTTCTGCAATCTCTCTAATTATGTTGGCATATACCAACCGTTTTTTAGCCTATGCTGCAGTAATTAGAAATTTGCACGGTATTTATTTAGAACGCAAAGAAGAATCTTTAATAAGACAGATTAAGAATTTAAAACTACGTCTAAACTTAACCCGATGGATGCAGATTTTTGGAATTTCAAGTTTATTGTTCTGTGTGTTGACCATGTTTTTAATCTATATTCATCAACATAATATGGCTGTTTGGATTTTTGGATTCGCTTTAATTTTATTAATCATTTCTTTGGCATTATTGATTAAGGAAATACAGATCTCTGCTCAGGCGTTGCAATACCATATTGCTGATATTGAGGAACATTTAGAAAAAAACTAAGGAGTCTTATTTTTATGTTCTCTCCGCGCTGGTGCGCGAATCTTTCGCGTTCCCAAATAAGCTTTATAAACCACGCAATTCAATCGTGCGGCAGCTGAACTATACACGTTGTTGTAGCCAGTTTTTATTCATTAATTAATTCTTCCCAAGTCGCTGTTGCAGATAGCATTCGGTTTTTAATTACTTTATCAACCTTTAGCCACATTAGGTTCTTCTGTTTTTCGACTTTATATCTAATAATCCACCAATACCAAAAGTCAGCAATTTTTTCACCTCGTAATTCCAATGTCAGAAAACCGTTCTCGGATTTCCAGTTTCCGTCTTTCAAAGTGAACATTCCAACTAGACACTCAACATTAAAATCGTTCTGGTGTAGAATAGCACCATCTTTCCTGAATTCGAAAACATCATCAGTAAGCTCTTTAGAAGTGCTTTCGAATAGTAAATCTTTTTCAGGGAAAAACCCACTTTTCATCCAATTCAATTCCCATTTTCCTACGAGACTATTTATTTCTTTTTCTTGGGCTTCCGATTTTCCAATTGCCATTAAAACTAATATTATCAATAAATTTTTCATTCTTATTTCGAATTTGCTACAACTACTGTATATCCGTATTAGTACCGATATTTCCATTATGTTAAATTAAGATGTCCTAACGACCTAATCAGGCAGATATCAGAACCCTTCCAATATGGTATTCAATAAAATAATATCTTAAGCTTCGGTTAAATTGCTTATGAAGATTTAGACTTGGGGTCTATCGTCACTCAAATCTACACTAATTTTTTAAATATCAAAAAAACGAATCGAATTTTAAAAGATAAATCTGAAATTTTATGTTGTAAAACTATTTTTCTTATAGTATATTTGCAGCGTAAAACTAAAGTACACACTATGTTTGATTTTGATCAGTATTTAGGATTTTTAGCATTTTTATCAATACTTACCTTAGGGTTTTGGTTGATGATCTTTTTATTAACGTTTGCCATCCCTTATTGGTTGGTAGGATCAGCTTTGGAACATTTCAAAGAAAAAAGAGACGCTAAAAAAGCAAAAGCAGAACAAGCTTAAAAAGCCTTCCCTTTATACGAATCAAAATCCAAAGCAATTATGTTTTGGATTTTTTTGTTTATTACCCCTGAAAACCATTTCCGAAGCCCCGTTGTGAATCTTTTTTCTTCTGATTAAATCGGTAGGTAAATGACAGATTGTACGAGCGTACACGCCATCGGTAATAACTGTCACTATAAAACGTTGGAGTTGTCGATTCTAAGTTGCGACGCTGTGTATTAAATAAATCATTAATACTAAAGGTTAGAGATGCTTTTTCTTTGAACAGGTCTTTACTAAATGCCATGTTTGATGAAAATCGACCTTCTCGTCTGTTTACAGCATCAATTCGTGGACCATCATAACTTAATCGTGTCTGCCATTCAATGTTTCCTGGTAGGGTGTATTTGTTATTCAAACGAACAAACCAACCTAAGTTTTCGGAATCATAACTCAAGCCTTTATAACTCCCTCTAATAATGGATTGATACAGGTTAAAATTTACATTCATGTTCCATTTGTTCATTGGACGGTAGGTCAATGTAAACTCAAATCCGTAGCGGTCGTTTTCAGCCAAGTTAATCGGACCACGACGAATGACTGGCACACTCTGACCATCAATTACAACTTCTTCGCCAGTGTCTTCACTTACAAAGGTGAAAATATCAGTCGCATGGTTAAAATATAAAGAAGTGTTGAGAGTTAAAAGATCAAACTTATTTAGATATCCAATGTCAAACCCGTTAGAATAACTTGGGTTCATATATGGATTCCCTTGAAACAAGTTTGTTGCACTGCTTCTTGAGGGAAATGGGTTCAGATACCAGGATCCTGGTCGACTGATTCGACGGTTATACCCCAAAGTCAAGCTTTGTGTTTCAGAAAATTCATATCCTAAATTAACCGTTGGAAAGAGTCCAATATAATTGTTGTTGGAAAACTCATTACTACTAAGCTGTTGAATGGTTATCCGTGTCGATTCCAAGCGCAGACCTAACAAAAATGAAAATTTATCTTTTAGTTTGCTTCCATATTGTGAGTAAAACGCATTGACTTCTTCTTTATATATTAGTGTATTACTCACATCGGTATCCAACTCAAAAACGTTGTTGTTCGCAAATTCTAATTTATAGTCTGTTGTATTTTTACTGAATCGCCCGTTATAACCGGCTTCAAACCGACTGTTTTCCCCGATGGGAAGCGTAAAATCTGTTTTGAACAAAATACGTTTTTGATCTTCAATTGTTTGGACACGTTCAGCAGCCACAGAATTATTGTAAATCACAGAGCTTTCATCTTCAGCACTGTTTTCAACTTGGAAATCTGCAGTCAAACGGTGGTCGCTATTGCCATGAAACTGTTTGTCAAAATTAATAGAAAACTGTGTGGTTTCATCTGTTTCCAATTCGGGATCATAACGAAAGGACTGGCTTACAAGCGTTTTTGATGCATCAAGCGTTTCCGCTCTATTGAAGGTCTCATTACTATTGTCGCTTTTTCTAACTAAAAAAGCAGATGTTAGAGAAGTCGTTGGATTGATGTACCATTCGATACCTGTATTGCTGTTAAATCCTTTTCGGATTCGTTCAAACGTGCGATATTCATTCCGAAACGTATTTGGAGCATCTTGAACAAGCAGTCCATTATCGTCGTACTCGGAATTGAAAAATTCGGTCTTTGTAGTGGAATTTCCGGGACTGTTTCTGAATGAATAGCCTGAAGTATTAAAGATATTTACATTTCCTGTACGGTAGTTGATATTTCCAGAAGCTCCTAATTGATCTGGATGTCCAGCGTTCAAAATGACCGCGCCGTTTAGTCCGAGTAACTTGCTTCGTCTTAAAATAATATTTAAAATTCCAGCAGTACCTTCAGCATCATAGCGTGCAGAAGGGGAGGTGATAATTTCTACTTTTTCAATGGCATCTGCAGGTAATTGTCGCAAGGCTTCGCTGGAGTTGAGCCCGACCAAACCAGAAGGTTTTCCATTTATTAAAATACGTACATTTTCATTTCCTCTCAAAGCAACATTGCCTTCAATATCAACAGAAACAGAAGGGACGTTGTCTAAAACATCGCTCACACTTCCACCTCTGACAGTGAGGTCTTTTCCTACATTGTAGATTTTTTTATCCAGTTTGATTTCAACCGAGGTTTTTTCAGCAATGAGGTCAACAACTTCCAAGGTCTGTAGTTCTGCTTCCAGTTCAATGACTCCCAAATTAATGTCTTGAAGGATGTTATAATCTGTTTTTATAACGGTCATAAGCGAGAAATACTCAAAAGAAATTTCATAAACCCCTTTTGGAATGGCGATACTAAAATTACCTTCAGGATCTGTAATGCCGCCACCAACCAATTTTGTTTCAGTAGAGCTATAAAACCCGACCGTTGCATATTCAAGCGGAGACTGACTTGCTCTTTCAACAATAGTTCCAGAAACGATGTACGTATCTGGTGTTTTTTGAGCGCTCAATGAGCTGTGTGCTAGAATTAAAGTTAAAACAAATAAGAAATACTTACTCATGAATTTTGGTTATTATTGGAAACAAAAGTAAACTCCTAAACTTTTTGTTCAGGTTAATATTGTGTTAAATAAAAGAGGGGTAATCACAAGTTAAATAACGTCTAGAATTCGCTCTTTTGGGCGTCCAATAACGCCTTTGTTTTTATGGATTACAATAGGACGTTCTATAAGCTTTGGATGCGCTGCCATGGCTTCAATCAATTCTTGATTTGACAACTCTTTTCCTTTGTAATCCGACTTCCAAATGGCTTCGTTTTTTCGCACAAGATCCATTGGTGTAATCCCTAAAATTGTAATGATTTCTTGCAGATCTTTTACACTCAAAGGATTGGAAATATAATCGATTACTTCATAAGGCAGTTCAGACGCTTGAACCGTTTGAAGTCCTTCACGCGATTTCCGACAGCGGTTGTTGTGGTAAATTTTTATCATAAGGTGTCTGATTTTTCTTTTTGGCCCATGAGCATTAGATATGCTTTTAGAAAAGGAGTAATGTCTCCGTTCATTACAGTATCCACATTACCTGTTTCTTTAGCGGTTCGTACATCTTTCACTAGCTTATAGGGATGCATTACGTAATTCCGGATTTGACTTCCCCATTCAATTTTCATTTTCCCTGCTTCAATATCCTCGCGCTGTGCCAATTGTTTTTTGAGTTCAATTTCATACAATTGAGATTTCAGCATTTGCATTGCTCGAGATCGGTTGTCATGCTGTGAGCGCGTTTCAGAACATGAAATTTGAATCCCAGAGGGCTTGTGGGTTAATTGCACTTTTGTTTCAACTTTATTCACGTTTTGTCCACCTGCTCCACTCGAACGTGCGGTAGTAATTTCAATGTCTGCTGGGTTGATGTCGATCTCAATTGTATCATCGACAAGAGGATAGACATAGACAGAAGCAAAACTAGTATGGCGTTTGGCATTGCTGTCAAAAGGAGAGATACGCACCAAACGATGCACTCCGTTTTCGCCTTTTAGCCATCCAAAAGCAAAGTCTCCTTCAATTTGAAGTGTCACGGTTTTGATTCCTGCCACATCGCCATCTTGAAGGTTTAATTCTTTGATTTTGAAATTATTTTTTTCTGCATACATGATATACATCCGCATGAGCATACTGGCCCAATCGCAACTTTCGGTCCCTCCGGCACCTGCGGTAATTTGTAGTACTGCACTGAGTCCATCTCCGTCCTCGGAAAGCATGTTTCTGAACTCAATATCTTCTAAGAAATTAGAGGCGAGCTCAAATTGTGCTTCAACTTCTTCAGCCGTCGTTTCTCCTTCTTTAAAAAAATCAAATAAGATTTCTAATTCTTCAGTGTAAGTTTGTGCTTTTTCAAAATCGCTTACCCACTTTTTATTGACTCGTAAAGATTTCATGAGCAGCTCGGCTGCTTTTGAATCGTTCCAAAAATCAGGAGAAAAAGTTTTTTCTTCCTCATTTTGAATTTCGATGCGTTTGGCATCTAAGTCAAAGATACCTCCTCAACGCTCCAAGGCGCTCAAAAAGATCTTTTATGTGATCGTGTGTTATCATAATTTTATTTCGAAATACAAAAATAGAATTTATAGTATAGAATTAAAATAATATGTAGTTTTATATCTAATATTATTAAAATAAAAAACATCAGTAATTTAACTAATTGTTTAGTTTTTTAATTTATCATAAGGATTCCACAAAACCCAAAACTAATTATTAAATAAACAACAGCTAATATCCAGAATATTTTTGCTGCTTTCTTTTTGTTTTTTACTCCTAAAATGATTGCAATTATAAATAAAAGAATTGCAGGCACAACCATTATGGTAATTAAAAAAATAAAAAGCCCATCAAAATTATCTACTTCTAAAAATATATTCATCTTTTAATTTATTTTGTTTTTTAATTCTTCTAATCGTTCTTTTTTATCATCTCTATAAAACAAATTCATCGTTTCAAAAGGGATGATTTTATTGTCTTTATTTACAATGTGCACACAAGATTTTTTAATAGCACGTACATCAAAATTATAGGCATCTATAAATTGCATAATAATAACTCTAAACTAGTTATCATAGCCTAAGGTTGGAGCATCAATATTTGGTAAACAACACATAATAGATTTTAAGTTTTCTTCAGCCACTTCTACCGAATTACCTGTACTAAAGAGCTCAATCATTTTTTCTTGAAGCTGTTCATCTTGCTCATAAATAATAGTGTTTTTACTGTTGTCTAATAAGTCATTAGGGTTAATAAACCGCGTTAAAGGAAATACTTCATCTCCTAATTTAAGTGCATAGCCCATAACCAACGCGTCTGGATTGCATGGTACTGGTAACAAATCATCGGAATTAAAAACATTAGTTTGTTCCATTGTTTTTCTACGCACTTCTGTAAGTGTCATTCGGTCTGTTTCTGGATTAAAATCATCGAATCTTCCTGCGACTTGTGTGGGTTGTAAAGTAACACCTCTAACACATTTTTGCTTTAAACCATAATCTATTATTTTTCCTATTTCGTTGTCATTCAATCCTTTTTGGAGTGTCACAACTAATGTTGTTGAAAGATTTAATTTATTTAGATTTTCAAGAGCTTGTTTACGAATGTGTTTTAAATCTGCGCCTCTTAACTTACGTAAGACAGAATTTTTAAAAGAATCAAATTGTAAATAGATTTCAAAGTCAGGAGCATACGTTTTTAAGCGTTTTGCAAACTCAAAATCTTTTGCAATTTTAATTCCGTTGGTGTTCAACATTATATGTCGAATTGGGAGTGATTTTGCATAATCCATAATGTCCCAAAACTGAGGATGAATCGTGGGCTCTCCACCAGAAATCTGAACTACATCGGGCTCTTTTTCATTTTTTACGATGGTGTCTAACATGGCTTTAATTTCCTCCAAAGTACGGTGTCTTCCATAAGTTGGAGAGGAGCTCGCGTAACAGGTAGGGCATGTTAAGTTGCAACGGTCTGTAACTTCTACAACCGTTAAACAAGAATGTTGCTCATGATCTGGGCATAAACCACAATCGTAAGGACACCCATAATGGGTTTTGGTATTAAAAACATAGGGCGTTTCTGAAGTTTTATTATAGTTTCGAATGTTTTTATAATACTCAATATCATCCGCAATCAGGACTTTGGAGCTTCCATGTTCATGACACTGCTTAAGCATATAAACATTTTCATTTTCGAATACAATTTTTGCATCTACACGTTTTAAGCATTCAGGGCATAGACTTAAAGTAAAATCATAGTAGGTGTGTTTTCTTAAGGGCATTTTTTAGGTTATTAATGATAAATTTGGAACAGTACAGCCAACAAATTACACATAATATTTGAATAGTACTCAAACCTAAAGTGAAAAAAACATTAGGCTTTATAAATTCTATAAAAAATCTAAATCCAAAATATACAACCATTAATGACTTAAAAAGGTCACCATTTTTTAAAACAGATGTGTTTTTAATCAGTTTTAAAACTAAAAAAAGTACTATCAAAAAAACTAATTCATACAATGATGTTGGGTGTCTTAATAATCCATCGCCTAAGTCCATCCCAAAAACAGAGTTTGTTTCTTTTCCGTAAGTAAACTCCTCTATGCCTGCTAAAAAACAACCGATTCTACCAATGAATATCCCTAAAACTATTGGAAACACAAATAAATCTCCAGAAGAATTTCTTTCACCAATTCTTTTTTTTGTGAGTTCAACACCAAGCAGACCTCCAAACAACCCACCCATAATCGTTTTGGTGTTTAAGATTTGAATGATAGTATTGTTAGAAATTTCCACTAAAGGATTTTCTAAAAAACCAATTAATCGCGAACCTATTAAAGCACCAATGGCTGCTCCAAGTATAATAGAGAATCTTTTGTTTGATGAAATACTATCTTTAGTTTTTCTACGGATAATAACATAATACCTAAAAGCAAAAAAGAATGCTAAATACTCTAAAATAAGGTGAATATTTAGTTGGTATCCAAAAAGATAAGAGTTAAAAGGTAGGTTCAAAAAACAATTATTTTAAACTAAATTACAATAACTTATTCAACTACGATATACAATTTCGTGTAAAGAGTTATTTTACAGCCGAATTGATTATAATTCATTAAAATTTTGAGCCATACAAAAGTATATTTTGTAAATTACGTCCGATTTCAATATAACTTCCACAAGAAAATTTCATTCCAACAAATAAAATTCATGCAAATAGATTTAAGAAGCGATACGGTTACAAGACCCTCCAAAGGGATGTTAGACGCTATGATGACTGCCAAAGTAGGGGATGATGTGTATGCAGAAGATCCAACAGTAAATGCTTTAGAAGCTCGAGTTGCAACGCTTTTTGGTAAACCAAAAGCCTTGTTTTTTCCTTCCGGAACTATGGCCAATCAAACTGCTATCAAACTTCATACTCATCCTGGTGAACAATTGATATGTGATAAATATGCACATGTTTATAATTATGAAGGGGGTGGTGTTTCTTTTAATAGTGGCGTGTCGTGTCAGCTAGTCGATGGACATCGCGGTATGATGACCGCAGCACAAGTCGAAGCAGCGATCAATCCTCCTGATTTTTATCACAGTCCATTGACCTCTTTGGTAACTCTGGAAAATACAACTAATAAAGGTGGCGGTGCTTGTTGGGATTTTAATGAAATTTCTAAAATTCGCACGGTTTGTGACACCCATGATTTAGGGCTCCATTTAGATGGTGCTCGATTGTGGAATGCACTCATTGCAAAATCTGAAACAGCTCTTCAATACGGAGATATTTTTGATACTATTTCTGTGTGTTTTAGTAAAGGACTTGGAGCTCCCGTGGGTTCTATGCTGGTTGGAGATGAAGCATTGATGAACAAAGCCTTACGCATTCGAAAAATGTTGGGTGGTGGCATGCGTCAAATAGGATCGCTCGCAGCCGCAGCTTCCTATGCATTAGACCACCACTACGATCGCCTCAAAGAAGATCATAAAAAAGCGAAAGAGATTGCAGTAGTTTTGCAAACATTGGAAGCTGTATCTATCGTAGAACCCGTAGAAACAAACATTGTCATTTTTAAATTAAACTCTAATTTTCCTGAGGGGCTATTTTTAGATAATTTAAAAGCACATAATGTTCTTGTAAGTGATATGGGAAGTGGTAAACTCAGAATGGTAACGCATTTGGATTATACCGATGCAATGCATGCCAATCTTTTAGAAATTTTGAGCAAACCCTAATAATTTTTCGTAAGTTTATGCCTCTCAACCCTAATTTACAATGTTATGAAAATCAAATTTTTATCTCTAATTTTAATAAGTTCACTGTTTTCTTGTGATACTAAGACTCAAAAATCAATGTCTGAATTACCAAAAGCTCCATTAGCTAAACAAATACCCAAAAATTTAACAATTCACGACGATGTTCGGGTTGATGAATTTTATTGGTTAAAAGATAGAGAAAATCCAGAAGTGATTGATTATCTCAACAACGAAAACGATTATTATAATGCCCATACGGCACATACGAAGGAGTTTCAAACGTCTTTATTTGAAGAAATGAAGTCAAGAATTAAAGAAGATGACAGTTCTGTTCCTTATAAATACAACGGGTATTGGTACATCACCAAATACGAAAAAGGGAAAGATTATCCGATTTACACCCGAAAAAAAGAATCTTTAGAGGCAGCGGAAGAACTCTTGTTTGATTGTAATGAAATGGCTAAAGATCATTCTTATTTTAGGTTGGTAGGCTTGAATATAAATCCTAATAATGATTTGGTTTCTTATGGTATTGATACCACAGGCAGACGACAATATACATTACATATTAAAGACCTTAAAACCAATACAATTTTTAAGGATGAAATTTCAAATACAACAGGTGGAAGTACGTGGGCTAATGATAATAAAACGCTGTTTTATACGCTTAAAGACGAAACGACTTTACGTTCAGAAGCGATCTATAAACACCGATTAAACTCCGAACAAAAGTCAGATGAATTAATCTATGAAGAAACTGATGATACTTTTGGAGTGAGTGTCTATAAAACCAAATCCAAGAAATATTTGGTTATTGTGAGTTACAGTACCTTGACGACCGAATATCAAGTTTTAAATGCCAACACCCCCGATGGTGATTTTAAAGTATTTCAACCTCGAACGCGTGGTTTAGAGTATGGGATTTCCCATTACGAAGATTCATTTTACATAGTGTCAAATGCCGATGGTGCACAAAATTTCAAACTTTCAAAAACATCGGAAACCCAAACAGAAAAAGAATATTGGAAAGATGTGATTCCGCACCGAGAATCAGTACTGCTTGAAGGCATCGAAATATTCAAAGACTTTTTAGTGGTTTCGGAACGTGAAAACGGATTGAATCAAATACATATAAAACGCTGGGATGGTACTGACAATTATTACCTTCCTTTTGAAAGCGAAACATATACCGCTTACACCACCACAAATATTGATTTTGATACCACAGTTTTAAGATACGGCTATCAATCTTTAACCACCCCTTCTTCAGTTATTGACTTTGATATGGTAACTGAGACCAAAACCATTAAAAAAGAGCAAGAAGTACTGGGAGGTAAATTCAAAAAAGAAAATTATACCTCCGAACGTTTATGGGCGACTGCTGCTGATGGGACTAAAATTCCTGTTTCATTGATACGTCGAGTGGATACCGAAAAATCATCTGATACCCCCTTATTATTATATGCTTATGGGTCGTACGGAAGTACAATAGACCCCTATTTTTCAACCGCTCGATTGAGTTTATTAGATCGCGGTTTTATTTTTGCAATTGCACACATTAGAGGTGGGGAATATCTGGGTCGTCAATGGTACGAGGATGGAAAATTATTTAAAAAGAAAAACACCTTTTCAGATTTTGTGGACTGCTCGAAATATTTAATTGAAAACAAATATACTTCTGCCAAACATCATTATGCGATGGGCGGGAGCGCCGGAGGATTGTTGATGGGAGCGGTTGTAAATTTAGCTCCTAAATTATACAATGGAGTGGTAGCTCAGGTGCCTTTTGTGGATGTTGTAACGACTATGTTAGACGATAGTATTCCGCTAACTACTGGAGAATATGACGAGTGGGGGAACCCCAATGAAAAAGATTATTATGAGTATATGAAATCGTATTCCCCTTATGATAATGTTACAAATAAGTTGTATCCAAATATGTTAGTGACTACAGGTCTTCACGATTCTCAGGTTCAGTATTGGGAGCCTGCAAAATGGGTTGCGCGCTTAAGAGCACAGAGCAAAAATGCATCTCAACTCTATCTTCAAACTAATATGGAGGCAGGTCATGGAGGTGCTTCTGGACGTTTTGAAGCCTTGAAAGAAGTTGCTGCAGAGTATGCATTTTTATTAGATCTAGAATCTATTTTAAAATAGGTTTGAAAAAATTATTGTAATTTTGTTGCTTACTTAAAATCACAAACTTGGTAAATAAAGATAAATTAATATTTGATAATGTATTAGAGCTCGTTGGAAACACGCCTCTAGTGAAGTTAAATACTATTTTAGGTAGTTCATCAGGAACCTTTATTGCCAAATTAGAATGTTTCAACCCTGGACATTCTTCTAAAGACCGTATTGCGCTTCACATTATTGAAGATGCTGAAAAAAAAGGAATTCTCAAACCTGGAGATACGATTATTGAAACAACTTCTGGTAACACCGGTTTTAGTATTGCAATGGTCAGTATTATCAAAGGATACAAATGTGTGTTAGCTGTCAGTTCAAAATCATCTTTAGATAAAATTGATATGCTAAAGAGTATGGGCGCAAAAGTATATGTATGCCCAGCACATGTGAGTGCAGACGATCCTCGATCTTATTACGAAGTAGCAAAACGTTTACACAAAGAAACCAAGGGTTCTGTATATATTAACCAGTATTTTAATAGCCTAAATACAGAGGCACATTACCAGTCAACAGGGCCAGAAATTTGGCAACAGACACAAGGTAAAATCACGCATTTAGTTGCATGTAGTGGGACTGGTGGCACAATCTCAGGGACTGCAAAATATTTAAAAGAACAAAATCCAGACATTAAAATTATTGGGGTGGATGCTTTTGGGTCGGTATTGAAAAAATACCACGAAACCAAAGAGTTCGATTCCAATGAAATATATCCATACCGAATAGAAGGGCTTGGAAAAAACTTGATTCCCACAGCCACTGATTTTGATTCAATTGATGAATTCATTAAAGTGACAGACGACGAAAGTGCGCATACTGCACGAGAGTTGGCACAGACAGAGGGCTTGTTTGCAGGTTATACATCTGGAGCCGTTGTTCAGGCCGTAAAACAGCTCAATCAAAAAGGTACTTTTAAACCAACTGATGTGGTTGTCTTAATCTTTCCTGATCATGGATCAAGATACATGAGTAAGGTATTTAATGATCAATGGATGGAAGACCAAGGCTTCTTTGACACAAAAAACGAAGTAGCTGCTCAAGGAATTGAGTTTATTAAGTAAATCACTTACACTTTTCTACATCAAATCCTCTTCATAGAATTCATATCTGTTTAATTGCTTAAATTATTATGTATTGAGAATATTATTGTATAATTTTGTCCCGCAAACTAACTAGGAATCATGATGAGAGATTTATTCGAAAAAATATATAAAGACAAAGGTCCTTTAGGTAAATGGGCAAGCCAAGCTGAAGGCTATTTTGTGTTTCCAAAATTGGAAGGTCAGATTTCCAACCGCATGAAATTTCAAGGCAAAGATGTTATCACATGGAGTATTAATGACTATCTAGGACTTGCAAATCATTCCGAAGTTAGAAAAGTAGATGCCGAAGCAGCCAACGATTTTGGTTCTGCCTACCCAATGGGTGCTCGTATGATGTCTGGCCATACTTCGCTTCATGAGCAATTGCAAAATGAATTAGCAGAATTTGTAAATAAAGAAGCTACGTACCTATTAAATTTTGGTTACCAAGGAATCATGTCCACAATTGATGCGTTGGTTGGTAAGGATGATATTATCGTTTACGATGTTGATTCGCATGCTTGTATCATAGATGGCGTTCGTTTACATATGGGAAAACGTTTTACCTACAAACACAACGATATTGAAAGTTTAGAGAAAAACTTGGAGCGTGCGACCAAAATGGCGGAGCAAACTGGAGGGGGAATTTTAGTAATCTCTGAAGGTGTTTTTGGAATGCGAGGCGAACAAGGAAAGCTGAAAGAAATTGTAGCATTGAAAGATAAATTCAATTTCAGATTTTTAGTTGATGACGCACACGGATTTGGAACGCTTGGAAAAACAGGTGCTGGTGCAGGGGAAGAACAAGGCGTTCAAGATGACATTGATGTATATTTTGCAACCTTTGCTAAGTCTATGGCAAGTACAGGTGCTTTTATAGCTGCTGATAAAGAAATTATAGATTATCTAAAATATAACTTACGTTCACAAATGTTTGCAAAATCTTTGCAAATGCAATTGGTAAAAGGGGCTCTAAAACGTTTGGATATGATTCGAACCATGCCTGAACTTAAAGAAAATCTTTGGAAGATTGTAACTGCTTTGCAATCAGGTTTACGTGAGAGAGGGTTCGATTTAGGAACGACTCAAAGTTGTGTAACCCCTGTGTATCTAAAAGGAAGTATTCCAGAAGCGATGGCCTTGGTAAAAGACCTGCGTGAGAATTACGGAATATTCTGTTCAATAGTGGTATATCCAGTCATTCCTAAAGGCTTAATATTGTTGAGGTTGATTCCAACCTCTATGCATACCTTAGAAGATGTAGATGAAACCTTAAAAGCTTTTTCTGTGATACGTGAACGCTTAGAAAAAGGGGTTTATAAGCGTCTTTCTGCTTCTGTTGCAGCTGCAATGGGCGAGTAGTAGTTTACAACTCTTTCCTAAAGGTGCAGCGTTTTTTGATCAAAACAGGCTTAAAATTGCGCCATAATTTTTGTACCGCTAAGTTATTTGCCAATTCGGGAGTTCTACGACATTCTAAAATACCTTTTTCTTGAAAGGTTCTATGAAATGCGCTAAAAATAATGGAATGCACCCCTTTCTTTTGGTATTCAGGATGGACGCCAATTAAATAGAAATTTAATTTCTTAGACTCTTTAGCCTTAAGGATATGAAAAATTCCAAAAGGAAATAACTTGCCTTTTATTTTTTGTAATGCTTCTGCAAAAGAAGGCATTACCACTCCAAAAGCCACTAAATCATCGGCTTCATTCACTACAAATTTAATGTATTCAGGATTTATAAAGTTTAAAAACTTCTTCTTTAAAAATGCTTTTTGAATGTCTGTAATGGCAACAAATGACGATAAGGATGCATAACTTTCGTTAAATAAATCAAACATTTTATCTGCGTACGGCATTAGGTCATTTGTGCGGGTAAAATCTAAAGCTCTTAGATTATAACGTTCTTTAATGACTTCTTCTAGTCGGTTAGAATCTTCAATTAGAATATCACTAAACTGATGTTTGTGTTCTAAATATTCTTTTTCAACTTTAAAGTTCAATTGATTTAAGTGCTCTACATAATAGGGGTGGTTATACCAAGTAACCATGGTGCCGATTTGGTCATAGCCGTAGGTCAGCACTCCCACTTTATCTAAGTTAGAAAACCCAATCGGCCCTTCCATATAACTTAAGTCATGTGCTTTACCTATAGATTTTACTTGCTCTAATAAGGCTGTTGTGACTTCAATGTCATCAATCATATCCATCCATCCAAAACGAATTTTATTACTGCTTTTATTTCCGACTTCCAGCCAATTAATAATCGCGGCAATGCGCCCTACTATTTTTCCATCTTTATAGGCAAGAAACAACTGAACTTCCGCATTTTGGAGTACTGGGTTGGTGTTTTTATTAAAGACTTTAATCTCTTCGCTAATAATAGGCGGAACCCAATACTTAGAGTCTTTGTAGAGTGAAAAAGGGAACCTAACAAATTGTTTTATTTCCTTTTTAGAAATCGCTTTTTTAATGAATATCATACCGTCTTAGTCCTCATCAAAATTAGTGTTCTTTTTCTTCTTTTTTCTTTTGTCTGCATTTTGGGAGCGTGATTTTCGTTCGCCTTGTTCTTTTGCAGATGTCCCGTTATCCAGTTTGTTTTTATCTTTATGACGATCCAATCGGTAAGATGCTCCAAAATTTAAACTTAATACCGAAGGCGTATTTTTGGTGTTAAATGTAAGAGCCGTATCAAGTTGTAAGTTTTTATTTAGTAAATAGCCGCCACCAAATCGTAATAAATTATCTGCATAAAATTCACTTTTTATTCCTTGAGTTTCTCCAAATACCACCCATTTTGGATTGAATGAATGTGTAAGGGTAATAATATATTGAAAATCTGTTTGGTCACTTCCAATACGATCCATCATAAAGTTGGTGATAAAGACCCATCCCCCGTAAAAATTATTCTGTGTAATAACCACACCTCGATAACTGAGACCTTCTACAGTTGGTGCCGTGTAGGGGTTGTCTTTGGTATCATAATTTACTCCTGCTGCGACTGAAACGGCAGGAATCAAACTACTCCATTTGAAACCTCTGTTGGCGTGATAACTATATAAATTTGGTTTATCCTCTTTGTTTTTGTGGGGATCATACACCAAATATTTTGCACCAATGTTGAGGTTTTTAAAGTTTGCACGACCATTTTCTACATCCACAATCGATGAATATGTTTGTGTGTCTTTTTGAAACGTTCCTTGAATGTTGAATTCTAGAGCTTCTTTCCAAAAACCATAATGAGCTGCAAAATCAACTCCGTATCCATCGACCTCATACTCTGGGTATAACGCTCGTTTTTCCTTAATCATATACGGTCCGACTTCAAATTGTAATACTTTGGTACCCACAGAAAAAGCGCTTTGAGAGGCACCTGGTCGGTTAGAGTTAATAACATCGGTATATTGTGCTTGCACCGTGCTAGACACAAAAAGAATCGTTGTAAACGTAATAAGGTTTGATAGAATTTTCATTTAAAAAGACTTTTATCAAACCTACATATTTTTTTTATAATTTTTAATTGATTGTTCTCTTTTTTCTTGTGTATGCAATCATTTTATATAATAATTTAAGAAACGAGTAGGCTAAAATTATTATAAACTAAGGAATGATTAATAGTGAACCTGTCTGCGGCAGGCAGGCAGCATGTGTCCTTAAAAAAACAATAGATATAGACACATGAAATAAAAATAAGAATTGTATTTTTGAAAAAATAATCTACCGATGTTACAAACTGCGTCTTTTATTGGATTGCTAAAAACACTTCTTATTTTTGTTTTGGTTTATTCCATTTTCAAGTATTTGATGCGCCTATTTGCGCCATTTATAATGAAATCGATTGCCAAAAAAGCTGAAGCCCATTTTAGAAATCAATCGGCTCCAAAACCCCCAACCCAAAAAGAAGGGGAGATTAGTATTGATAAAATGCCAAATTCTAAATCTTCAAATAACAATGTTGGAGAATATGTCGATTATGAAGAAGTTGAATAAATAACAGAGAGTATGAACCCGAGCTTAAAACAATTTGGCACCCATTTTTTAGTGATTTTAGGGTTTGTTCTAGTGGCTGTTTTATATTTTAACCCTGTCCTTAAGGGAGAAAAAATCTACCAAAGCGATATTGTTCAATATACAGGAATGGCCAAACAGCAAATCGATTTTCGAAAAGCGCACGATACCGAATCCTATTGGACTAACAGTGCTTTTGGAGGTATGCCTACGTATCAACTTGGTGCTAAATACCCACATAATTACATTAAAAAACTGGATTTAGCACTTCGTTTTTTACCGCGTCCAGCAGATTATCTTTTCTTGTATTTATTAGGATTTTATATTTTATTATTAGTTTTAAAAATTGACTATAAGGTTGCTGTTTTGGGAGCCCTTGCATTTGGGTTTTCTACCTATTTGATTATTATTTTAGGAGTAGGACATAATTCTAAAGCCCACGCCATTGCCTATATGCCTTTGGTGTTATCGGGGATTATTTTAACTTTTCAGAAGCGCTATTATTTAGGGTTTATACTAACTGCGGTTGCATCTGGATTAGAGCTTGTGACCAACCACCCTCAAATGACCTATTATTTAGGGTTTTTAATCATAATTTTAGGAATTACATATTTATTTCAAGCAATCAAAACAGACGAACTTCCTGCTTTTTTTAAAGCCTCAGCTACTCTTTTAGTGGCGGCTGTTTTAGCCTTTGGTATGAATGCTACTAATTTGATGGCTACCAGTGAATATGCCAAAGAAAGTACACGGAGTAAAAGTGAGTTGACCATTAATTCGGATGGGAGTGTCAAAGAACAAACTACAGGCTTAGAAAGAGCTTATATTACACAATTTAGTTATGGGATATTAGAAACATTTAATTTGTTCATCCCTCGATTTATGGGGGGCGGTAATAGAGAGGATTTAGGAAAAGATTCTGAGACTTATAAAGCTTACCGTGCTTTGGGAGCTACGCCTTTGCAAGCTCTTCAGGAATCAAAACAAGCACCCATGTATTGGGGCGATCAACCTATTGTAGAAGCCCCCGCTTACATAGGAGCTGTTGTTATTTTTCTCTTTGTGTTGGCTTTGTTTCTATACCATGGCCGTTTCAAGTGGTGGCTAATTGCAGGTGTATCCATATCTTTACTTTTATCATACGGAAAAAATCTAGGACTTCTCACCGACTTTTTTATTGACTATGTTCCGCTCTACAATAAATTTAGAGCTGTGAGCTCCATTCAAGTCATTTTAGAACTGTGTGTCCCACTGTTAGCGACCTTAGGATTGGCTCAATTGTTTCATAAAAATCTTAGTTATGAAACGAAATTAAATGCCTTAAAAAAATCATTGGGTATAGTCGCTGGATTAACACTATTGTTTTTGGTTTTTAAGAACAGTTTATTTGATTTTGTTGGAATGAGTGATGGTCAATTTAAAGACTATTATGGAGCTTCTTTTGTAGACGCTTTGCGAATGGATCGTAGTACTATTTTCACAGAAGATACTGTGCGAACCTTATTGTTAGTTTTAGCAGTAGGAACTATTATTTTTGCTTATCTCAAACAAAAAATAGCTCAAAACACCACGATTCTTATTTTGGGTGTTTTCCTTGTTTTTGATTTGGTAGGAGTGGACCGTCGCTATGTTAATAATGACGATTTTGTTTCAGCTCTCAAAGTAAGTCGTCCGTTTCAGGCTAGTGAAATTGATAATGAAATATTAAAAGATCCGTCAAATTTTAGAGTCTTTGATATGTCTGATAACTCTACTAAAGCGTCTTATTTTCATAACTCAATAGGAGGGTATCATGCTGCAAAGTTGAAACGTTTTAAAGCCTTACAAGAATTTCATATTGATAAAAATAATTTTGAGGTTCTGAATATGCTCAATACTAAGTACATCATTTATCAAAATAAAGAAGGTGAAGTTTTGTATTTTGAAAATGAAGAAGCAAATGGTAATGCTTGGTTTGTGGATGCAATTGAGACCTTTGAGTCCGCAGATGAAGAAATTTTAGCTTTAGATAAAACAGACACCAAAACAACTGCAATAGCCAATGCTTCAGAATTGAAGACCAAACGTTTTGCAATAGATTCTACCGCTTCGATCCAATTAGTCGATTATAAACTCAATCATTTGGTTTATGAAACCAAAAACTCCGAAGATGGCTTTGCAGTATTTTCTGAGACGTATTACAAAAATGGTTGGAACGCAACTATCGATGGCATGGCAGTGAATCATCACAATGTGAACTATGTCCTTCGTGGTTTAGAAATCCCTAAGGGCACACATACCGTGGTATTTTCATTTAACCCTTCGGTAGTGACAACAGGTTCAAATATTGCCTTGGGGAGTACTGTTTTATTGGTATTGCTAATTCTAGGTCAAGGAATTCTAATTTATAGAAAATCATCGTGAAAAAGGTCCTCATCATAACGTATTATTGGCCACCTGCTGGAGGACCGGGTGTTCAACGTTGGTTGAAGTTCGTGAAATACTTGCCTGATTTCAAAATTGAACCTATTGTCTATTGTCCGGATAATCCCAACTATCCTATTATTGATAGTTCGTTAGAATCAGATGTAAGTTCTGATTTAACAGTTTTAAAAACGCCTATTCGTGAACCCTATAAGTGGGCACAATTGTTTTCTAAATCCAAAACATCAAATCTTTCTAAAGGGCTTATTTCAGATCATAAAAAACAATCAATTTTAGAAAAATTACTCCTTTTTATTAGAGGTAATTTTTTTATTCCTGATGCGCGTACCTCATGGGTGCGTCCCTCGGTTTCTTTTTTGTCAGACTATATTACAACGCATCAAATTGATACGATTATTACTACCGGTCCACCTCATAGTTTACATCTGATTGGATTGCAATTAAAACAAAAACATGCGCTAAAATGGGTAGCTGATTTTAGAGATCCTTGGACGCAAATAGGCTATCATAAAAAATTAAAACTTAGTTCTTTTGCACAAAAAAAACATAAAAAATTAGAAGCTTCTGTGCTTCAAACGGCTGATGAACTATTGGTGACGAGCCATAAAACGAAAACACTATTTTTAGAATTAACAAACACACCAATTTCAGTCCTTACAAACGGGTTTGATTTTGAAATCAACGACAAAATTATCTTAGATTCTAAGTTTACATTATCTCATATTGGATCTTTACTTGAAGGCCGTAATCCCTCAATTTTATGGACCGTTTTATCGGACTTGATAAAAGAGTCTGAAGATTTTGCTGCAGCCTTTCAATTGAATTTAATTGGGTCTGTAAGCAAAGAAGTTATGGGTGCAATTTGTAGTTTTGGTTTGGAAAGCTACGTTTGTAATACGGGTTATATTCCCCACAGCGATGTTTTAGAGTCTCAGAAAAAGACGCAATTACTATTGCTTATCGAAGAAGATTCTAAAGAAACAGAATACATTATTCCAGGCAAATTATTTGAGTATATGGCGTCTAAACGTCCCATAATAGCCATTGGTCCTCAGGCTTCTGATATAGAAAAAATATTAAACCAAACACAGGCTGGAACTTATTTTAGATATGATGAAGGAGCGGCACTTCGCACACTTTTGTTGCAGTATTTTGAAGCTTATAAACTCCAGAAATTAAATGTAGATTCAATAGGATTAGAAGCCTACAGTCGTAAATCATTGACTCAACAATTAGCTCAAAAACTTTTAAATTAAAAAAACTCCGTAGTGATGTGGGATATTCAACTACGGAGTTTTCAACTAACTAAATTATTATTTTCTTCTTCTTACGGATGTTTTCTTTGCTCCAACTCTAGAAGTTGTTTGTGCAAGTGCTCTTGAATTTCTCGTAACCGGTTTGTCGCGTTTTATTTGATTAGAAGTATTCCTTTGTACACTCTGGTTAGAATTAGTGACTCTATTATTAGATCGATTTGTTGTAGCTCTAGTTGTTTGACGGTTCTCAGAACGCGTTGTGTTGTGTGTCGACCTTCTAGTAGCTCGCCTTGTTTTATAGCGATCACTGTGATTCGATCGCGTGTTTGCCACTCTGTTTTGAGCCTGTCGATTTCTGTATACAATAGGGCGTCTGTTGTTTCTGTACGGTCTTTCGTAATGGTATCTAATTGGTGTGTAATTTCTTCTGTATGGCGTCTTAAAAAGCACACAATACTGAACATTTGGAACACTATAATATGAATACCAGGCACTAGGTGTATAGTATCGATGTTGGCGATTCACATAGCCATTACAGCGTGAGTTGTTATAGCGATCATAGTTAATTTGCATGTTACCAATCCAAGCCACACGACCTCTGTAGTCATATCTTACATGTACACTTCCTGCTTGGCTGATACGTCCATAATAATCATAAAAAACAGGGGTATTTTCAATTTGAATGACCGCACCATAATTATCATACTGAACATACGCACTATAATTATAGCCAGAATTGAAACTGATATTTATCCCGTTGTGATTTGATAATTGAATAAAATTTTGTCGCTGCCTGAGCACATTAAAATCAAATTGCCCATCGTTAAAAACAGCAAATTCAATCCCTTGTTCATTAAATACAAAAGAATTACTAGTTCTCGAATGGTTAGAAACTACAGATGCAGATACAGTTCCAAATAAGGTTAAAGTGACGAGTGTTAAAAATAATTTTCTCATAATACAGCGATTTAAAAAAGTTAAACTTAATTCTGTATTACCAAACAGCATGCCAAGAATCGCAGCTGTAGTTTAGTTGACTGATGGTCAGTTATATAAATTTCAAAATGAAATTAACTTAATTTCGTTTTAAGGAATTCCGCTGTAGAAGATTTTTTTGATTTAGCAATAAATTCAGGAGTGCCTTCAGCTAATAAATAGCCTCCGTTAGCTCCACCTTCAGGCCCCAAATCAATTACATGATCGGCACATTTAATAAGGTCTAAATTATGCTCAACGACCAAAACAGAATGCCCTTTATCTATCAAGGCATTAAAGGATTTGAGTAGTTTTTTAATATCATGAAAATGAAGTCCGGTTGTTGGCTCATCAAAAATAAACAAACCTGTTTCTGCTTTAGACCCTTTTCCTAAAAAGGAAGCCAACTTAATACGTTGCGCTTCACCACCCGAAAGTGTCGAAGAACTTTGTCCAAGCGTCACATAACCCAGTCCAACATCCTGAAGAGGCTGTAGTTTTGTTTTGATTTTAGTCACGTTGTGAGTGTCAAAAAATGCAATTGCATCATCGATGGTCATGTTTAAAATAGCATCAATTGTTTTGTTGTGAAACTTAATTTCCAACACTTGTTTTTTAAAGCGTTTTCCATCACAGTCATCACAAAGCAATTGTACGTCTGCCATAAATTGCATTTCAATAGTGACAGTTCCTTCGCCTTTACAAGTATCACAACGCCCTCCATCAACATTAAATGAAAAATGTTTTGGTTGGTAATTTCTTAAAATGCTTAGCTTTTGTTTTGCGAATAAAGCTCTAATATCGTCATAGGCTTTGATGTAGGTCACAGGGTTGGAACGTGAAGAACGTCCAATTGGGTTTTGATCCACAAATTCGATAAACTTAACGGTACTATAATTACCCTCCATGCTTGTAAATTCGCCCGCCTTTTCGCCATAGCCTCCTATAGATTTAAGCAACGCTGGATATACAATTCGTTTGACAAGAGTACTTTTACCACTTCCAGAAACACCTGTCACAACCGTGAGCATGTTTAATGGAAAGGTGACATCAATATTTTTTAAATTATGTTCTCGTGCCCCTTTAATAGTCACACTGTATTTTGACGTCCTCCGTTTTTTAGGAACTTCGATTTCTAGAGATCCATTGAGGTACTGCGCCGTTAAAGTATTACTTTTTAAAAGCGATTTGTAAGTCCCACTTGCCATCACTTCGCCACCAAAGGTACCCGCTTCGGGTCCAATATCGATGACATAATCGGCGGCCGCCATAATGGCTTCGTCGTGTTCTACGACGATCACTGTATTGCCTAAATCTCGCAAAGCATTCAATACATTAATAAGGCGTTCGGTATCTTTAGAATGGAGTCCAATACTTGGTTCATCCAAAATATACATAGACCCCACAAGGCTACTTCCTAGAGAAGTTGCCAGATTGATACGCTGACTTTCACCACCAGATAAGGTATTTGACTTTCTGTTTAAGGTCAAATAATCCAGTCCAACATTGGACAAAAATTCCAAGCGGTTGTTAATTTCTTTGAGTAGTCGTTTGGCGATTTCTTGTTCTTTAGCATCTAGCTTTAAGGTTTTGAAAAATTCCCTTAAATCTTTGAGTGATAATTCAACCAAATCGGTAATGGAGGCACCTCCAACTTTTACAAAATTGGCTTCGGGACGCAAGCGTTTTCCTTGACAACTTCCACATTTTGTTTTCCCGCGATAGCGCGAAAGCATCACACGGTTTTGAACTTTATAGGCTTTGGATTCCAATTCTTCAAAAAAGGCGTTGAGTCCTTTAAAATGAGAATTTCCTTTCCATAATAATTTTTGGTGTTTGGCTTCTAGTTCAAAGTAAGGTTTATGAATTGGGAAATCAAATTTATGACTGTTATTCACCAGTTGATCTCTGTAATATTTCATACTTTCCCCACGCCATGGAAATACCGCATTTTCATAGATTGAAAGCGAGGTGTTTGGAACCACAAGGCTTTCATCGATGCCAATAACATCGCCATAGCCTTCACATGTTGGACAAGCGCCATAAGGGTTGTTAAAACTAAACAAATGCGTATTGGGTTCTAAAAATTTTTGACCATCGAGTTCAAATGAATTGCTAAATTCTCGCGATTCAGAAGTTTCCATTTTCTCAATTTGACAACGTCCTTTTCCCTCAAAAAACGCCATTTCAATCGCATCGGCTAATCGGTTATAAAAGTCCTCTTCGTCTTTTACAATAATTCGATCGACTACCAGACTGATTGTTTTTGGTAGTTTTTTAAAATCTTCAATTTGTTCAATACGCTCTACAGTATCCCCAATCTTAACTCGTGCAAATCCCTGATGTTGAAGTGCTTGTAGTTTGTTTTCTAATGTCCTGCCTTCTTCCAAATGAATGGGGGCAAGGAGCAGTAATTTATCGCCTGTCTCAAGCGTTTTAATATAATTGACCACATCGGAAGTGGTGTCTTTTCTAACTACATTATTGGAAGTAGGGGAATAGGTTTTGCCAATACGCGCAAAGACTAATTTTAAATAATCATAAATTTCGGTGGTAGTTCCTACTGTGGAGCGAGGATTGGTAGAATTTACCTTTTGCTCAATGGCAATGGCTGGTGCAATGCCTTTGATATAATCGACGTTTGGTTTGTTGAGACGCCCTAAAAACTGCCTAGCATAACTCGATAAGCTTTCTACATACCGTCGTTGCCCTTCAGCATACAAAGTATCAAATGCCAAACTTGATTTTCCCGATCCAGAAAGTCCAGTAATGACAACCAATTTGTGGCGAGGAATTGCAATATCTATATTCTTTAGATTGTGCAATTTTGCACCCTTAATTAGAATGTGCTCTTTTGGACTTAATTTTGAAAGGTCTAGTGGCATTTAGTGCTTTAAAATTTTGTTTGCAAAGATACCATTATTATAAAAAACATTAAAGCCAACTTAGCTCTTCTTGGTGTTAAAAACGAAAATAAATTTGTTAAATTAAATAGTTTGTTGTTATTTTGGGATATTAACATCTAAAAAACCGCTTATAGAATAACATTACTTTTTATATTTTTCAAACCCAGTACACCCAAATTGTGTGCGATTAAAAGTAATATTATGAATTCTAAATCTATTAGCGATGCCATTCTCGTAAGTCAATATATTCAAGGAGATGAACCCTCTTTATCTATGCTCATCAAACGCCACCAACAACGGTTGTATAGTTTTATATACTCCAAAGTTTATGACCGAGATGTGACTGAAGATGTTTTTCAGGATACCTTTATTAAAGTCATTCGAACGCTGAAACTCGGCAATTACAATGAAGAAGGTAAATTCTTACCTTGGGTGATGCGCATTGCTCACAATTTAGTAATCGATCATTTTAGAAAAAATAACCGCATGCCTAAATTTAATAACAGCGGAGATTTTGATATATTCTCGGTGCTGAGTGATGGTGCTTTGAATGCTGAAGGTGAATTGGTGAAATCTCAAATTGTTCAGGATATCAGAGCGTTGGTAGAAGAGCTGCCAGAAGAACAAAAATCAGTTCTTGTGATGCGTATGTACAACGATATGAGTTTCAAAGAAATTTCCGAAAATACGGGGGTGAGTATCAATACGGCCTTAGGACGGATGCGTTATGCCTTGATCAATCTTCGTAAACTAATTGAAAAACACAATATTGTTTTGACAAATTAAATGCTTGATAAAATAAATTAAATTTTCTGTCGTTGTAATAATAACTAACTAACAATGACAGGCTAATGGCAAAAATTTACACTGAAAAACCCCTTAATTCTAATACTTTTAATCCTAAAACTGAAACCATAAATTTCCTTCTGAATTATTCAAAAGCGCTAAAAGTTTCTGTTTATAAGGGACTCAAATTTGAATCTCTGATTAATTAGAATGAAATCTTATAAATCCCAACAGCAGTTAGGATTTTTTTTTATTATACACAACGGTTGGTGTATGAAACGTAGCGTGTAAAAAGATACTACTTTTCGGATAAACACTGAGCCGAATTTTTATATTTTGTTTTTATCTTTAATTTTTCTAAAAGCCAAATTTAAAAATTTGGCGTACTTCGCAAATACGCATAAACCTTTCGTAAAGCATTAATTAGCTATGTTTTATACACATTGTTAGCCACTGGCTTTTTTCCGTTTGCTTATTTTCTTTACATACTTTTTCAAGTTCGTATCATCATTAAACACTTTTTTATCAAAACGTTCCATTATTCTATTCAGTCGATTAATGTTTATGTGAGCTCTTCTTCTGATATGTTTTTTTACTTTCTTTACTTTTCCTTTTTTTACAGTCATAAAATCGAGTCTAATAAAGTATGATTCGTAAATGCTGTAAAGTGATAAACAGTATAAATAAGGCAAGAAAAGTATTGTAAGTGTTATTGGTAATATAAAAGAGTGTAGTGTTCCTAATTTAAAGAAATCAGAATATCCATTTGCCATTTGATAGATAGAATAAATCAAAAGTCCAAAACCAAATATTGCCATTAAATTCGTTAGTAATTTTGCTACTTCAGCATTCTTTGAACCCAAACCTGCAAATGCTTGTAGCATTACAATGAAGATTAATATAGGAAGCAATATTAGTTCTGTTACTAAACTGAAATTGTAAAAATTAATTACAAATTCTAATATCGCAATCACTTTTATAGTGTCAATTAGAATTTCTTTAAAGTATTTACTGTCTTTGGCTTTATTTAGGCTAAAAACCAAAACGAATGCAACTGAAAAAAGCCAAAATATTGAATCTTTAATGTCAGCTGATGTCCAAAGTCCAATTGCTTTTAATAGACTAAATGTTCCAAATAAATAAATGCCTAAAGTTAAATAGATTGCAAGAAAGTATTTGCCAAAAAGTAATTTCACAACATCTTTCAATAAATTTCTCATTGATTTTTGTGTAAGAACAAATAGTATGAAAATTCCAAGCCAAATTAGTAATGAAATTTCTCTGTTGCTAAATATTTCTTGTAGTTTGTTCAAATATTAAAAATGTGTAAGTATTGAAGTTAAAACTTGATTAGCAACACTAAAATTTTCTTCTTGTTCGTTTAGTAGCATAAAATCCTTTTCTCCGTGAAATAGGTTATTTCTATATCTATAAACGATTATAGCAAGAGCTAAAGTTTTATTAGATGTATTGTTGTCATTTCCTAAAAGCACCTGTTTAACAAATTTCTTTCTTGCGTTAGGAACAATACGTAAATTTTCGAAACGTTCATTTGTATTATTGTCTGCTACGTAACGTTCTTTAAAATAATTTAAATGGTCTTCAAAATTCTCAATTTGGAATTCAATTGGATTTAAATTTTCTTCTATTCGATTTATAGTACAATTTCTCTCGCAAACCAAGTTTTCGAAAATGTTCCATAATAGCGAAAAGTCCTTAATATTCTTTAAGTCATTTTCTGTGAAATTAGTTCCGAATTTGTTATTTATCCATTCAATCATTTGCAGTTCGGGTTTTTTTTCAGCTTGTGGCTAACTAGTGTATATAAACCACTAGTGGTTTATATTTCCATTATATCTTGATTGGAGTGGTTCAATACATCCCAAATAGGCGTGTATTGTGTCACTCTGGTTTCCCAAGTGTTCAATAATTCAATAAAATAATAGCTAAAACTTCGGTCAAGCTGCTTTTGAAGATTTAGACTTGGGGTCTTTCATCATTTAAACTTAAAATAAATTATTTAAACCTGCAAAAAAATAGTCCTATAATTTCACCGTAAGAGATTGATTTACTGATATTTGTGTTTTAATACAAAAAAATTAATGATTGAGTAAAATGAATGAAATAGCGGGTGTTTCACTCTCCTGAAAGTGTGTTTTAAATAGTTGAAACTTTAAGATTCGTTCCACGTACGAAGGCTTTTGGAGTTATTTATAATACTGGTCAATAACAGACTTCCGACCAATGGTTTTGGTAATGATATCCGTCTCTAAATCCCAACCACGGGCAGGGGAGTACTCACGGCCATACCAAATAATTTGCAAGTGCAAATCGTTCCATAAGGCTTCTGGAAACAAGCGTTTGGCATCTTTTTCTGTCTGGACTACATTTTTACCATTCGTCAGGTTCCAACGGTACATGAGGCGATGAATGTGTGTGTCCACAGGAAATGCAGGCACACCAAATGCCTGTGCCATCACCACACTCGCTGTTTTATGCCCCACAGCAGGCAAGGCCTCCAAAGCACTAAAACTCTGTGGTACCTGTCCGTTATGCGATTCTATGATAATTTTTGACAACCCATAAATCCCTTTACTTTTCATGGGGGACAATCCACATGGCCGAATGATTGCTTTGATTTCTTCCACCGTTAGTTTCACCATGTCATAAGGGTTGTCTGCTTTGGCAAAAAGAAGGGGCGTAATCTTATTCACACGTACATCCGTACATTGTGCCGATAACAATACGGCTATCAAAAGCGTATAGGGATCTTTATGATCTAAGGGAATCGGGATCTCAGGATAAAAATCTTTTAAGGTTTTTATAACAAAATTTACCTTCTCAGTTTTAGTCATTCGTTTATCTTTGTTGTGATAACCAAAGATACTAATTATGACTACATTACAAATAGGCGATGCCGCTCCAAATTTTCAATCGTTAGACGAAGCTGGAAACGCCGTTTCTTTAGCAGACTACAAAGGGAAAAAACTCGTACTGTTTTTCTATCCAAAAGCCAGCACACCTGGGTGTACCGTAGAAGCCTGTAATTTAAGTGATAATTACAGCCGTTTTACAGCACAAGGTTATGATGTTTTGGGGGTCAGTGCAGACTCTGCCAAACGACAGTCTAACTTCAAAGAAAAATACGGATTTCCCTATCCTTTGTTAGCGGATGAAGACAAAACAGTCATCAATGCTTTTGGCGTTTGGGGACCTAAGAAATTTATGGGCAAAGAATATGACGGCATTCACCGCACCACTTTTGTTATTGACGAAGCGGGTGTGATTGAAGACATTATTTTAAAAGTCAAAACGAAAGAACACACGGATCAGATTTTAAAATAAAAAAGGTCCTAAGTAGAAAGTTTGTCAAGCTAGCTTGACGAAAAAAAACTATTCAGATCACTTTTCAATAAATTAACCGAACATAATTACCCTTCGTACCCAAATAACTTTTGTTTTTTGATAATATCAGAAACCCCTTCAGGAAGCATTTCTTCCCAACCGTGTTCTGCATTGGAAATCATTTTTAAAACTTTTCTCGAGAAAATGTTCAGAATTTCAGGATCATAATTTTTAATATCAACGAGTTTTCCATTGTATTTAAAATATTTGTAGAGTTCCTTCATTCGTGGATGTACCTTCAAATCTTCACTCGTTGTCATGGTTTTCTGTTCCGTTAACATAGGATACAAATAGATTTTGAGATCTTTGTTAAACAGTTTTCCAAAGGCTTCCAAAATTCCACCACTCAAATGGCGGTAATATTTCTCATCAAAAATATCAATCAGGTTATTGATTCCCATTGACAGACCCATACGGTTTTTGGTGTAGAGATTAAAATACTCGACAAGCTTATAATATTCTTGGAAGTTGGAGATAAGTACCGTTTGTCCGAGTGAACACAACAAGCGCGCTCGATCCATAAAGTCTTGTTCATCAATTTCACCACCAGAAGCTCTGAGGTTGGATAAGGTAATCTCAAATATAACCTGTGTTTTTTCCTTTTCAACTTTGTTCTCGTTCAAAAAGAGTTGATATGATTTTTCATACATATCCATATTTACTTTTGTGACAGGTCTAAAACTTCCTCTAAAAGCTAATATATTTTTTTTGTACAACACACGGGCAGGTAACACATTGTTCCCATCAGGAGCAAACATAACGGCATCTGTCATTCCATTTTTTAAGAGCTGTAAGCTCATCAAACGGTTGTCAACATCTTGAAAAGAAGGCCCAGAAAAATTAATAGTATCAATTTCTAACTGGTCTTTGTCAATGTGATCGTATAGATATCGTAATAATTTTTTTGGTTGATTGTATTTATAAAACGCACCATAAATTAGGTTGGTTCCTAGTTTCCCAAGCGTTTCTTGTTGGAGTCGTGCATCCGTTTCTTTAAATCGAATGTGGAGTGTAATTTCGTTGTATTCTTTTTGGTCGGAATCAATTTGATAGCGTATACCTACCCATCCATGTCCTTTAAAACGTTTAGCGAAATCTATCGTTGCAACAGTATTTGCATAACTAAAAAACATTTTATTTGGATATTCTTCTCTAGAAAGACGGTCTTCAATCAGTTTAACTTCATGAGACAACATTTTTTTCAATCGGTCTTCAGTCACATATCGATTCTCCTTTTCAGTGCCATAAATAGCATCACTAAAGGATTTGTCATAAGCAGACATGGCTTTTGCAATGGTTCCTGAGGCACCTCCAGCTCTGAAAAAATGTCTTACAGTTTCTTGTCCAGCACCAATTTCTGCAAAAGTTCCGTAGATATTTTCATTTAAATTGATTCTTAAAGCTTTGTCTTTTAATGAAGGAATGCTCTCAATTACAGCATCCCCTTTAAGCGTTATTTCCATCTTTAAAATTAACGAGGTTACCACACAAAGGTATCATTTTAGAATAGCTTACAAAAAAAATAGCCTATTTTTGTTTTAAATTAATCATTCATTGAAAATTACTTTTTTAGGCACGGGAACTTCACAAGGGATTCCAATTATTGGAAGCACGCATCCTGTGTGTTTGAGTGAAGACCCTAAAGATAAGCGTCTTAGGGTATCGGCACTCGTTCAGTGGGATGATTTTTCGGTCTTAATTGATTGTGGTCCAGATTTTAGACAACAGCTCTTACGTACCGATTGCACGAAGATAGACGCCGTTCTTTTTACGCACGAACACAGCGACCATACGGCAGGTTTGGATGACTTAAGACCTTTATTTTACAGACAAGGAGCACTTGATGTGTATGCCCATGAACGGGTTTTGAAATCGCTTTATAAACGTTTTGATTATATTTTTGTCACTGAAAATAAATATCCTGGAGTGTTAACCTTGAATGCACACCCAATTACAGAAACCCCTTTTTCTGTTGGAACTAAAAAAGTTGAGCCCATTAATGTACTTCATAATTCGCTTCCTATTTTTGGATTTCGAATGGATGCATTTGCCTATATCACAGATGCAAAAACTATTTCAACTCTAGAAGTTGAAAAACTACAAAATTTAGACGTTTTGGTTATTAATGCCTTACGAATTGAGCCACATGTTTCTCATTTCAATCTTGAAGAAGCTTTGGATTTTATCAAACTTGTAAACCCAAAAAGAGCTTTTTTGACCCATGTGAGTCATCACTTAGGGTTTCATAATGACGTAGAAAACAGCCTTCCAGAAAACGTTCATCTCGCTTACGATCAATTACAAATATCTCTCTAAAATGAAAGGAAAAATATACCTTTACTTATTCGTGTTTTCAATCTTAGTCAATGTGTTCCAATATGTGAACTCCAAAGGTATTATTGATAAATACGAAAAAGACATCAAGAAATTTAAAGCTAAAATAGAAGTCTTAGAAAAATCAGAAGCGGCTCTTTTAGAGATTAAAAAAGAAGCTGTCGAATTATCTACTGAGGAAACTTCGTTATAGAAATCTAAATTTTAGTTGAAATCCAATCTCTCAGTTCATAGAAATTTTGAGGTGCTACACCATGTCCTACTGGAAATTCACTGTATGTGTGTTGGATGTTTAAAGACTTCAAAAACACAGGTGTCTGTCGTGCCCAATCAATTGGAATGACTTGATCGACAGTCCCATGAGAGCAATAGAAATTCAAATTTGAATAGTCTAATACCTCTAAATTATCAGGTAAAATATCATGATTTACATACCCACTCAATCCAATGATGTTTTTTATTTTTGTAGGATGATTCAAGGCTGTTGCCATTCCTAAAATAGTTCCCTGACTAAAGCCCAATAAACTCACGTTATTTTGATCGACAGGGTAATTTTCACAAGCGCTATCTATACAATCAATCAAAATTTTCATTGAAGATTTTGCCTGCTCATTATCGTTCCATTTATTTTGTTCTGCATCAAAATTAATTGCATACCAAGCGTTGCCACTCGGCTGGAGTGGGTAAGGGGCTCTTATGGAAATAATGAACAATTCTTTAGGAAGTTCAGACGCAAACGAAAATAAATCATTTTCATCGCTGCCGTATCCATGAAGCATCACTAATAAGGGAGCGTTTTCTTTGAGTATGGACGGCCTGGTTACATGAATTAATGGGAGTTGAACACTCATTTATTTAATTTTTTTAAAAGCAGTTTGATACAGTTTTCCAACCAAAGGAATTGGAATCATTTTGCCAGATAATGCTGTTGAAAACCCATAGATAAATAGAATGCTAAATGCCATCCAAAATGAATACGTAATTTGCCAATTATCAAAGTATCCTACGGGATAGCCAAGCGCCATAAAAGACAACCATAATCCTAAGGATTGACGGATATGGAAATAGGCGAATTGACTTTTTTTATCTGAATTTGTAAGGTAGGCGATCAGTACTCCTAAGAGATAAAAATAACTTATAACTGCACAACTTTTTCCAGATTTAATATCTTGATTTTCTAACATTAAAGAGTTATTGAAGTGGAGTTGTTAGCAATGATGCCATAAACCGTTCCTTTTAGTTTTGATCCTAAAAAGAGTGAATTTTTTGATTTTGAACCGATGTGTTTTTCTTCAAAAACATAGGAGTCTGCGGGATTAAACAAACTCAGTTTGGCAGAGTTTCCAATTTTTATAGATTCTGCGTTTAAACCAAAACGTTGTGTTCCTTTTGTCAGCAGTTGCACAGCCTTTTTGGTTGTAAATAAGGCATTCAATGCGCCAAAAGCACTTTCCAATCCGATGGTGCCATTTTTGGCATAATCAAATTCTATTTTTTTATGCTCAATATCAATTGGGTTATGATCGGAAGTGACCATATCTATAGTTCCGTCTTTGACTCCTGCAATAAGAGCTTCTATATCGGATTGAATTCGTAAGGGAGGATTCACTTTAAAGTTGGTGTCAAAGTCGCTTAAACTTTTGTCTGTAAACATAAGATTGTGAATAGCCACACTACAACTAACATCTAATTTTTTTGCTTTGGCTTCCCGAATTAAATCGACTGATTTTGCCGTAGAAATTGTTGGGATGTGTAGTTTGCCTTCTGTGTATTCTAAGATAAATAAATCGCGTGCAATTTGGAGTTCTTCTGCCAAAGCGGGCAATCCTTTGAGACCCAATTGTGTACTTGTAATGTTTTCATTCATCACCCCTTTTTTAGCCACTCTAGGTTCGTGTGGAAACGAGTGCACCAAGCCGTCAAAACTTGAAGCATATTGCAAGGCTATTTTGAGGAGGTTTGGATTTTCAATCGATTTTTTATAATCTCCAAAAGCAATACTTCCAGCAGATTTCATATCAAATAACTCAGCAAGGTCAATGCCTTCGCTTCCTTTGGTTAGCGCTCCAATTGGGTGGAGATTGGTTGCTGAATTTGCAGCTTTAGATTTCACAAATGCAATGTCTGAGTGCGAGTCAATAACGGGATTTGTATTTGCGTTTAGTGCAATGTCTGTAAACCCAGATGCCGCAGCCACTTGTAATCCATTTGAAATCGTTTCACGTTCTTCATAACCAGGCTCCCCAAACGATACACTGCTGTCAAACCAACCACTAGACACATGGAGGTTTTCTAAAACAATCACAGGATATTTATTTGGATTTTTGAGAGATTTAGCTATTTGAGTAATGAAACCGTTTTCAACTAAGATGTCTTGAGTTTGATTGTGGAAATCACTTTTATCATCAAGAATGGTAGCTGATTTTATAAGTACGTTCATTTAAAATATTTTAAGATGAGCATTTCAAAAGCTAATAATATTAGCGCAAAAATAACAAACCATTTCCATAACCAAGTCACATTCGCCTCAATTTTTATATTTTTAAGTGTGGTTCCTAAAGAATTCTCAATCGAAACCCCTTTAATAGTTGTAAGATCCGAATAGCGCAGTTGGCTTTCATTTCGGTTGTAGTTATAGCTTACTTGGGTCAGTGTGTCTGTATCTTTTAAGATGGAAAAGTGTCCCGGCTTCTTTGGGTCGTCCTTTGTGGTGATGCTTACTTTGGTGTTGAAATTTGTTTGCAATGGAATAAACTGAGAATCGTTGTTCGCTAATTTTAAAATTCGGTCTTTTTGTAAATTAACTTTAAGGTCAAACGTATTTTCTGCGCCAATCCAATAGTAAATCGGAGGCGTTTTTAAACTTGATCTTCCGATATTATAAAGCGTTGGGACAATTAACGGAGAACTTACAAAGTTAGAATCTTTAGTTTCTGCAGCTGCTGTAAACACAAACAGCGCTTTAAATTGAACTAAAAAGGGTTGTTGGTCTTCATAGGATAACACACTGTTTGTCTTGGTAGTGAGTGGGTAATAATATTGAACTGTTGGGTATTGAAAATTTTTGACTTGTTCTTCAAAAACATCTTTTAAAATCGGATGGTTAAACGCGATGTTCGTGATGCGTTTTTCTTGAGTTATTAGCGGTTTAAGTTTGTGATTTGTTTGTAATGCTAGGAGTTGATTGTAAGATGTTAAGTCGCCGTTTTTAGAGGGAATCATAACCACCACGCCTCCAGTATTCATAAACCCTTGGAGACTGTTTTGTAAGGCAGGGGGTATTTGACTTAAGCCATTCAAGACGATTAGATTTTGAGTTTTAATTTGACTGTAATCGAGTCTCTTGTAATTTTGACTTTGAAATAGAAACTTATCTCCAGTATAGAGTTTATTCAAAAAATTAGAATTCACATTTTCGTGAATTGCTAAAACCGCTATTTTTTCGGCTTTGGGGATGTTAAAAAAGAAGGTGTCGTCGTAAGGCAATTGAGTATCTTCGATAGATAGTTTGCCGTTAAATTCTACTGTATTAGGGAGTACAAAAGTAGTTTTGTAATTTTTAGTTTTTTCTAGGATAGATTTCCCAACAATGTTCTGGTCTTGGAATAAAGTCACAGAAATAGGGCTGTCAGATGTGCTGCTCGTTTTTCCCTTAACATTCAAAGTGTAATTAGTGTTTAAAGAAGGTTCTAAAGACACAGATTCAATATAGCTATTATCTGTGTTTAATGGTTTTAAAGGCACTAAAACAATGCGTATTGAAGTGTCCGATATAGATAGAATTTCCTCTTTTATTTGTTGTTGAAAATCAGATACTAAGACAAGAGTTTTTGAACTTGTTTTGGAGTTTGAGAACAGGGTTTTCCCTTTGAGAATTACTGTATTTAAGTCCAGCTGATTTTGACTGTAACTCAGAGATAGTAAATCGGATTTTAAATCTTTTATGGAAGTTGATTTGTAACTTTGATTGTTAGTGAATACACCAATTTTTTCAGTCTCATTAAAACCTGTGATCACATCTTGAACGGCTCGATTTAAAAGTGATCCTTTAGGACCAATTGCTTGCATGCTAAAGGAATTATCTAAATAAACGACTGTTTCAAAAGTATTTTTTTGAGCTGTTTGATTGGATAAAAAAGGCTGACTAAATGCTATGATTATACAAGCAATTGCTAAGAGTCGGATTAATAAAATCAGCCATTTTTTTAATTGGGAACTCTTTCGGGTTTGAAAGCGTATTTTTTGTAATAAAGCAACATTTGTAAATTCCTGAACCTTAAAACGTCGGAGTTGAAATAAATGAATAAAAATAGGGATGAGCAGTGCTGGAAGTGCGTAAAAAAATTCTGGGTGTAAAAACTGCATCTTATGGATTGAATTGTCAAATATAAAAACTAAAATTTGATTTGATTAACAGAAGAAGAAATAATCGTTCATTGGAGTTTTATTACGCGTTTGAAAATACTGTACAATTTCAAATTGCGCTTCATGATTTGCGACGGTCACAATACATTGATAATTTTTCATGGTATTTAGAAACTCAAAGGGTTTTAAGGTCTTATTATAGATGTCTTTTCCTATTTTTTTTGGGTTGTCACATACCCATTCAAAAGCCATGTTTTTTTCAATTAGTAATTGGGCCACTTTTTTACCTTTAGTTCCTGCTCCCCAAATTACGATTGTTTTTTCTTTGGCATGCGATAGCTCCAAAAAGTACTTCACTTTTAATTCTAAGAATGAATTTTCAGCATAATGTGCGTCGATCCTTGATGTTCTCACCGCATAATCACGCCACTGGTGTAATACCTCATTTGAAGGGATGCATTTCAATCCCTGTTTATAAAACCGAAACGCTAAATCATAATCTTCTGGATAGGTGTTTGGAGAGAAGCCTCCACAGCAATCAAAATCTGTTTTGTAAACCATCCAACTGGGTGATGGAATGACACACTCTTTATAAATTTCAGTAAAATTAGTCCCTTTTGAAGTCAATGCATTCAGCCAAGTTTCATAGCGTTTGTAACCATTCCCTATTCCTTCTTCTGAAAAATAACGAACAAGTCCCAATGCCAAGTGCCCTTCGCCATACGTAACTAGCGGCTGTTGCATTTTTTCTAGCTTGTTTAATGCCATCACGTCATCACTATCCATACGCGTCACAAAAGTTCCTTTAGCGTGTTTATAGCCCGTTCTAAGCGCTTCAATAATTCCACTGCCATTATTTTTAAACAAGTGAATTCGAGCATCAGTATTAGCGTAGTTTTGAACGAGCTTGTAACTTGTGTCGGAGGAGCTATCGTCTACAATAAGAAGTTCCCAATTGGAATATGTTTGTTTTACAATAGAATCCAAACAGTCACCTAAATAAGACTCTGTATTTTTAAAGGGAATTAAAATACTTATAAGCGGAGTTTGCATTAGTATTTAGCAGCCTTTCCATTGGCAGAAGATTCTTTAAGAAATGTTCTCAAATCTTCATTTGCCTGAATTAAATCTTCATTACGCAAATACATCATATGTCCACTTCGATACCCTTTAAACGTAAAGCGCTCTTTCATTTTTCCGCTAGGATCGACTTGAGATAAGGTATATTTCGCATTGAAATAAGTGGTTGCGCCATCGTAATATCCAGACTGATTTAATACTTTTAAATAGGGGTTTTGTGCCATAGCCAACCGAAGGTTGTCACGGGTGTTGTCATCATCGTTGTTCCAAGGATGAACCGACCCAAACATATTGTATTTTAAATCGGTTTTAAATTTTAATTCACTTTTAATATAGTGGTTGATGGCAGGAGTAAATGAATGCAACCAAGAGGTGAGTTCTGCACTGTAATCTGGACTGTTTCCAGATTCTTTTTTGTCGATTCCTAGGTAGCGAGAATCCAGCCGTCCGATTGTTTGACCTGTATCATCCCGTAGTAATTCTTTCCAGAAAAATGAATTAGGAACATCTAAATTATGTTGTAAAATCACCTTTTGACTCAACCCTGAATAATAAGCCATTTTTTCACTGACCGCCATTTTTTCATCGGCATCAATAAAGCCTCCTTTGGCCAATGCCGGAATGAGTGTGTCAATAGCATAGGCTTCTGATTCTGGAAGAATCTCTAATAAATCTTTCGATTGGAGTGCTTCCGGTAATTTGTTGTGATACCAAGCGGTTGCTGTATAATAGGGGAGGTTCAATGCGGAGGAAACGGGACCACCAACGCGTAAGACTTTGTAGTCAGCAGGAGATACTAAAATCACACCATTTAAGTACATCCATTGATTTTGTTGTAATTCTAAAGACAATCCCATTACACGCGTGCCTCCATAACTTTCACCAATGATATATTTAGGAGATTCCCATCTGTTTTTACGGTTAATAAAAGTATTGATCCATTCTGCTAAATATTTGATATCTTCATTAATTCCAAAAAACTGTTCCCGATCGGGCATGTCTCCATCAGTATTGGGAAGCATTCTAGAATACCCTGTATTTACAGGGTTGACAAATACAATATCTGCTTCATCTAAAATGGAGTTTGGATTGTTTTTAAATCCATAAGGTTGAAGCGGGTAGCCTTCGGAATCAACATTTAAAATACGAGGCCCTGTATAAGCAACGTGCATCCAAACGGACGCAGACCCTGGGCCTCCATTAAAGGAAATAATTAAGGGACGTGTCGCTCTATTTTTTATATTGTTTCTGGTATAATACGTATAAAATAAACTTGCGATAGGCATTCCATCGTTATCCCAAACAGGTTGCATTCCTGTTTCAGCAGTGTAATCAAATTTCACCCCTTTTACAGTTGTAGTGTGGGTAGTTGTTACTGTTGTGTCCACAGGAATCTCTATGGATTGACTGTAGCTAACAAATAAAGAAACTAAGCTGATGTAAAAAAAACTTTTTTTCATTTGAATGATTGTTTATTAAGATTCACTAAAATACAATCTTTACAACAAAACAGACCTATTAATTTAAAATTCTGCTAATGTACTGGCAACGATGGCTTCTGCTTTGCTCTTTTCACTCAAGTTCACATACAGTTCTTGAAATCCATAGGTGGGCGTTCCAAAACCTGCCAAACGAGCAGACTCTGTTTCATCTTTGACAATAGGGGTGATGCCTTGTTTTTCTAAATTTTGAGTGATGAGTTGAACCACAATAAAACTACCAGCATACAGTTTTGAATAATTAGATTCCATAGGTTTATTATTTTTAAGGACTATAATTCTTTCAAGCAATTTACGAATAAATTTACCCCACTCGAAATGTTTACGCTACAATAGTTAGCTATGAATTAACATTCCATTTATTTGTCCTATTATTTTTATTTGTAAGTTTACCAATAAATCTCTAAACCTACGGACATGAAAAAATATGCATTCATACTTTTTTTACTTTCAATTTCAAACACATTTTCACAAACGGTCTCTCAAGACATTGTTGGAAAGTGGCAATTACAAATAATAGAACTTGATGGTGATCAAGTATCCGCTAAAGAAGCATTTGATACCAATAATATTTTCCAAATTTATTCTGCAAACAATCAATTTCAATCAATTGTAGACGATAAAATTAACAAGGGAACTTGGCGAATTTCTGAAGACCAAAAATCTGTAATCATCAACTTAAGTACGAAGAAAGAAGACAAAGTTCTTGAAATAACAAAATTATCTAGTACAGAACTTGAGTTACATGCCTTAAAAGTTGACCAAGAACTCAGATTCTATTACAAGAAAAAAATGTGATTAGTTTTTAGTCTCAATATTCCCACCTGAAGAAGACTCTACTGTATTTTTCATTGCAGATTCGTGGTTCTCTACAGCAGCACCACTAGAGGCTTTTGCATTAAATTCTTCTAAACATTTGACAGATAAATTGGATCCGCTAGATGCTTTTGTTTCGCAAAATTTAGCAGTTAATTTTGATGCATTTAAGTGACTTCCACTCGAGGAATCCCCACTAAATGTTTCAGTATTTCCTTCTAGGGTTAACTCACTTCCACTTGAACTGCTACTGTTTATATATTTGGTTTCAACAGTTAGTTTCATTTCACTTCCGCTAGAAGTACTCAAATCAAGACTAGGAACATTTAGTGTATTGGTACTAAAAACAGCACTGCCACTAGAAGCTTTGATTTCTTCTATAGTCTTAAAATTGACAACTACTTTTTTAGAAGCAACCCGGTAGGTATTTTCATCGACATAAATTTTAAGTACTTCGTTTTCAATTTCTGTGATAATAAATTCCTGAATGTTTTCATCCGTTTGGACAGAAATACTAGGACTTTCGTTTTGTGTTAGAAAAAGATCGATCCCGGTACTAACTTCTATACTATTAAAAGACGCATCTATGGATCGTTGTTCAGTGACTACGACGCCGTTGCCGCGCACTCCTTTATTAAAAGGAAAGGAGTTGAACTGACAGGCGTTTAAAGCAAGGCTTACAATAGTAAGGCTAATAAATTTGACTAGTGTCATCATGATTATTGGGGTTTAGTTTATTCTTTGTTATTTAGGTTTGGGCAATCCAGACAACGCATCGATTTATGGGCTGTTTTCAGATAATGTTCTTCTTTTCCATTGTCTAATATATCGTTATATCTCGAAGTGTTTCTGTGGTAAGAATAGGAGTTTTCATCCGCATACAAGACACTGCCAATGGGCAGTTGTAAAATAATTTCAATAGTTTGATTTCTATACTGATGTTCTGTATTTGTAAGAAAAAAACCATCTAAAATTAAGGAGTTGTTTTTGAATTCATAGTTGTAATTTACTCCCATTGCTCGATCTTTAGCTTTTAAATACTCGATTCCAGATGCTTTTTTTTCAACCGAAATAGTTGCAACAGAGTCTTTTGTGGACTGTACAATGAGTCTAATGTCTGATCCATAAATTCGTTTCGTATCCTGTTGGTCATAGACGAATTTCAAGTCTTTGTCACGATGTAAAGACTTTGAGTATAAAGGATTCCCTTTCATTTCTAAATACAAAGTGTCCTTGGACGTGATTGGTAATTCTGCTTGTTCTGTGACACTCGCGTCCACTCTAAAATCGGCAGCTTGTTTTATGCTAAATATAATCAGTGTAGTCAAAACGATGAGCCAAACACCTAAGAGTGATAATTTAGTATATAGATTCAATAAAGGCATGCGTTTGGATACCATACGCAAGCCTAAGAGCAGTATGAAAATTAATGGGATTCCAGTAGCAAACAGAGCTAAAATAGAAACCAACCATATTGGCAAGCCGGAGGAATTGATTAAGTCTGCAAAATCCATCCCAGGAAAATGTACGGCATCTGCAATACCAACAGATAGTAAACTTATAAAAAATCCAATGAGAATGACAATACTCAGAATGATAAAAAACACTCCAACTGTTTTAAAAATTAATTTAAAGAAGAGCAGAATAAGATCCCCAATTGTTTCAAAAAAAGAGCGGGATTTTGACTGGATACTTTTTCCCAAATCATTGAGAGTTCCTGAGTTTACGCTGTCTTTAACGCGCTCTAAGCTCTCTTTAACATTACCAAACTCTTCTTTTACTTTTTTTTCAATATTGGTAATGTTGATGGGCTTTCCCATCATCGCTAATTTTTCGGCTGTTGTATTTGCCGCAGGAATTAAAATCCATAAAATAATATATAATAAAGGTCCCATTCCAGCACCAAATATTAATACCACCCAAAGGAGTCTAATGATAAGAGGATCTACTCCAAAATAATATCCAAATCCAGAAGAAACACCCCCTATATAGGAGTTGTCTCGATCTCTAAATAAATGTCGTTTTTGACTGTCTGATTTATCATTATTAGGCGTTTCTTCAAAAAGTTCTTCGTCGATTTTATAATCTTCAGGCTGTCCCATCACAGAGATCATTTCATCCACTTCTTTGTTAGAGACCACTTGTTGACTCGTTTTAATCCGTTCCGAAAACAGTTCTGCGACACGCCCTTCTATATCTGCTATAATTTCAGAGGCTCCTTCTGTATTATGAAGTGATGCCTTGATCGCTTCAAAATAATTTTGAAGTTTTTGGTATGCATTTTCATCTATATGAAAGAAGATACCAGCTAGATTTATACTTACAGTTTTGTTCATTTTTTGGTAGTTTTTGGTAGGGTTACTAAACTGACAGCGTTGTGGAGCTCATTCCATGTAGTTGTCAATTCAACTAAAAATAATTCCCCACCTTCAGTGAGTGTATAATATTTTCTTGGGGGACCAGTCGTGGATTCTTCCCAGCGATAATTAAGTAGTCCAGAATTTTTAAGCCGTGTGAGGAGCGGGTAAATAGTTCCTTCCACCACAAGCATTTTTGCCTCCTTTAAGGTTTTTAAAATTTCGGCAACATAGGCGTCTCTGTCTTTTAAGACAGATAAAATGCAAAACTCTAAAACACCTTTTCGCATCTGTGCTTTTGTGTTTTCTATTTTCATTAGTATTAATTTTCAACAAACCTAATACATAAAAAGGTATTATGTATAACATAGTATTATATTTTAACACAAAATTAACAAATTAAGGTTCTTTAAAAATACCTATCTTAGCTCACAATCTAAGAACACTCATGAATTTTACACCAAGAAAACTCAATCTTTTTTTACTTTTTAAATTACCATCTGCTTATTTCACTGGGGTGCGTACACAATCAATTGATGCACAAAAATGTGTAGTATCCGTAAGGCACCGTTGGATCAATCAGAATCCTTTTAAATCGATGTTTTGGGCGGTTCAGGGGATGGCGGCAGAATTATCTACAGGGGCTTTGATTATGATGAAAATACAAGCAACCCAAAAAAAAATATCGATGCTGGTTATTAAAAATAATGCCAGTTTTAGCAAAAAAGCAAAAGGTCTTATTACCTTCTCATGCGATCAAGGAAACTTGGTCGATGAAGCACTAGAAAAGGCACTTGCTACAGGGGAGGGACAAACACTAATTTTGACTGCTAAAGGCATTGATTTGGTTGGAGATGAGGTCGCTTCTTTTGACTTCGAGTGGTCTCTGAAACTCAAACAAAAATAAATCAAAAGATAGTGTTAAAGTTTACGAGGTGTCTTTAATTTTCACTAAATTTAAAGAGTTAATAATTAAAACAAACGCCTATTCTATAACATTACTTTTTATTAATTTTAATTTCTATAAAATGTCAAGAGCAATGTTTGAGTACACCAAAACGGTACTAAATAAGGTCAGTTTTGATACTAACCTTTTTTGTAAAGAAGTTCAAAAGGCACTCCAACGCTTATTACCATACGAAATAGAAGAATTAAAATTATTTATTCAAAATCTGGTCACTTTCAATCCAGATTTGAAACAATGTATGGTTTATTTGAATTAGTCTCTTGTATAAAATTAAACTGTAAAAGTGGCTGAGAGGCCACTTTTTTTATTTTGCAACTGGACTGATAATTTGAACATTCTGAAATGCAATTGCACCTCGAATGATTCCAGAAATGATATTGTGAAGGGCATCAATAATTTGAATTTTCAACTCACTTTTATGGTAAATCAAACTGACTTCTCTGGCAGGTGAAGGCTCACTAAAATAATGTAATTGTTCTTGTTCTTTTTCTTTTAAGTCTAAAGTATGCAAATAGGGTAGAAGAGTCATTCCCATGCCTTCATTTGTTAATTTCACCAACATTTCAAAACTCCCGCTTTCCAACTGAAATTCATCATGGTCTTTGGTTTTTTTGGCATTACATAAATTCAGTACACCATCCCTAAAACAATGCCCATCTTCTAATAACAGCATGTCATTAATATCCAAGTCCGAAACCTCTAAGGTTTTTTTGGAAGTCAACCGATGATTGTTTGGGATGTACCCCACAAAAGGCTCGTAAAATAACACACGCTCTTTGATGTGTTCATTTTTTAGAGGAGTTGCCGCAATGGCAGCATCTAAATGCCCATCCTTAATGCGTTGAATAATTTCTTCGGTATTTAGTTCCTCTATCTTCAGTTTAATTTTTGGATAGCGTTTGATAAACGTTTTTAGAAACATTGGCAATAGCGTAGGCATCACTGTAGGAATGATCCCTAATTTGAATTCTCCCCCAATAAACCCTTTTTGTTGGTCCACAATATCAGTAATACGATCGGCCTCATTGACAATATTTTTTGCTTGATTTACAATCTTGCGTCCAACTTCAGTCAATTCAATCGGCTTTTTACTACGATCAAAAATTTGAACAGACAACTGGTCTTCCAATTTTTGAATTTGCATGCTTAACGTTGGTTGTGTGACGAAACATTTCTCAGCGGCTTTGGTGAAGTTTTGATGTTCAGCGACTGCTAAGACATATTTAAGTTGTGTGATGGTCATAATGGTTCTTATTGAGACTGCAAAGCTATCAATAAAAACTATGAACTCAGCTTGTTTTGATAGTTTTTTACTGTTTTAAGTAAAAAGCTTATCCAATCGGATAAGCTTTTATCATTTACTATATCTAGTTCTGTTAGTTCACTGGAAAACCACGGTCGCGCATCAAGGCTTCTTTTTCAGCATCACGACCTCTAAACAGTCTGTAAGCTTCTGCAGGATCCATAGAGTTTCTCGGTTCAAATAAATACTTTACCAAACGTTCTGCGACCTCTTTGTCATAAAACCCGCCTGGTGCCTCTTGAAATGCTTCTGCCGCGTCTGCGGTCAGTACATCTGCCCACATATATCCGTAGTAGGCTGTTGCATAGCCTTCACCAGAAAATACATGTCCAAAATGCGGCGTGCGGTGACGCATTGGAAGTTCTGTTGGCATTTTGAGGTCTGCTAAGGTTTGTCTTTCAAACGCATCAATATCAATATTTTCAGGGTCTGCAAGGTGGAGTTTCATATCCATCAAAGCCGATGCTAAATATTCGGTAGTTCCAAATCCTTGGTTAAAGGTCGCTGCTTTTTTAATTTTCGCTACTAATTCTTGTGGAATGACAGCCCCTGTTTTATAATGTACTAAAAATTGATTGATCACTTCGTCTGTGGACAACCAACGTTCTAACAATTGAGATTGAAACTCTGTGTAATCTCTCACACCCCCATTTAAAGTAGGGTATTTTACATTCGATGAAAAGAAATGCAAAGCATGTCCAAATTCATGGAAAAAGGTGGTTGCATCGTCCCAAGAGACCAATAAAGCTTCCCCTTCTGCAGGTTTTACAAAGTTAGAATTGTTTGAAGCCAGTACTGTTTTTTTACCATCAAAAGTTGTGTGACTTCGGTACGTGGTTGCCCATGCTCCAGAACGTTTTCCTTGACGTGCATACGGATCTAAATACCAAAGTCCAATGTGGGCTCCTGAATCTTTATCCGTTACTTCCCAAACGTTTACATCTTCTTGAAAAACAGGAACACTGCCTTCAGGCACCGGTGTAAACTCATAATTAAACAAACGTCCTGCCACGTAAAACATCGCATCTCTCAACTTGTCGAGTTGAAGGTATTGCTTCACTTCATCACTATTTAAATCGTATTTTGCGACCCGTACTTTTTCTGCATAGAAACGGTAATCCCAAGGCTCAATCGTAATTTTTTCTCCACTCGCATTGGCTACCGCTTGCATATCTGATACTTCTTCATGAACCCGTGCAATGGATGCTGGCCAAACAGCTTCCATCAAAGCCAATGCATTTTCGGGTGTTTTTGCCATGCGATCTTGTAAACGCCATTCGGCATAATTTTTATGTCCTAACAATTCTACACGCTCGCGACGTAATTTTAATATTTGTGCAATGATATTATTGTTATCGTAGTCATCCCCATTATCTCCTCGTGCATAATAATTGGTCCAGACTTGTTTTCTTAAATCTCTGTTTGTAGAATAGGTAAGAAATGGATCCATTGAAGATCGGGTATTTGTAATGGCATAACTTCCTTCAGTTCCTTTATCGGAAGCAATGGCTGCAGCAGATTTAATAAAGCCATCAGAAAGCCCGTCTAACTGATCGGCATTCAAATAGGTAACATAGTTTTCTTCATCGTGAAGTACATTGTCTGAGAAGGTGTTATAAAGGGTTGATAACTCTTTGTCGATCGCTGCATAACGCGCTTTTTTATCAGCACTTAATTCTGCTCCCCGCATGGCAAAACTGTTATAAGTTAGTTCAACAACACGTTGTTGGTCGGCATCTAAAGGGGTGACTAAAGCGGCTTCATAAACTGTTTTAATCCGATCAAAAAGGGCTCTGTTTTGATTGATTTTAGAAGAAAATTCAGATAGTTTTGGTGCGAGATCCGCTTGGACTTTTCTGAATTCAGGAGAGGACATATTCGCACTCATAATTCCATAATAAGAAAATACACGGTCTAATTCTGCTCCTGAGCGTTCCATCGCTGCGATGGTATTTTCAAAGGTAGCTGGTTCTGTTGAATTTGCAATGGCTTCGATCTCCGTAAGATTGAGTTCCATACCTGTTTCAACAGCTTCTTGAATGTCCTTCACATCCATTGTGTCAAATGCAGGAACACCACCATAAGGTCCTTGCCATTCTTGTAATAAGGCGTTTTCGCTTTGTGTTTTTATGTCTTTTTTACAACTTATAATCAGGGTTAAAAGACTCAAACAAAAAACTTTGAGGTAAGATTTTGGTACAATACTATTCATGGTTTATGATTTTAAAAGTTTAAAATAAGATGCTCACAATTTACTTAAAATAAATTATTCCTGTTGTGGATTTCAACTTATTTTAAGATTTCAATTTTTCGTATGAATACATTTTGAAGTGGCGAACAGGTTAGCTATTTTCTTTTTTTATATCTCTAATTGTAACTAACATTGCTAAAATCAAAAGCACATTTGAAACAATTCCAGCAAAAGGGCCTTTCTTAATATTATTAAAATCTAGTTCATAAATATTATAAATCATAAGCACGATACTTGCAATGATTATGAAATATATAAAGTTATTTTTTTTCATTTTACGTTTTCTGTCGCATACTGGGCACCACTCCTAAGCGTGGCGCTAGCGGGTTATATACTTTGTTGTTGCAAGATCATTTTCATTCCGATTTAGCTCTTCTTTTTTCGGCTTTTCGTTTCTGTTTTTCTTCTTTTTTCTTTTTTCTCAAATATTTGTGATGAGCAATAATTGTTTTGTTGTCAGCAATTGCATTTATATCGACTTTGTATCCTAGTTTTTTAATTTCTCTTGGTACTTTTTGATTTTGATCTTATTCTGCTCAATTTTTATAAGCTCATTTTTCTTTTTCTTTTTGTTTTGTTTCGTTTTTATTTTTTTGCAATCAACTTCTTTCCATTCAGTTTTCTTTTCATAATCAAAACACTTTTCGTAACATTTTCCAACCTTCGGATTTGGTGGTAAATCGTAGTTTTGAGCTTTTAACTGAGACGTGAAAGTCAATATTATAATTAGAAGTACTATGTTTTTCATTTGTTCAGGTATTATAGTCAACATCGCGCTATACGTTTTGTCTTTCGGGTTTTAAATTTATATATGTTTGATGCAATTAATTAGTAAACTACAAGCAGTAATACTCCAAATTTCAGATAGGTTTTTAGTTGTTTTTTCTTCTTGCCGTTTTGGTTTATTAGTTTGTAATCTTATTTGATGTTTTGGTCAAATGTTTACCAACGACCCGCTAAACGCAGTGAGATTTTGGATTTTGATTTTATTCAAAAACCTTTAAATAGAATAATCACTTACTTAAAAATCTTATAGGTTGTGAAGATTGCGACTCGGGATCTTAATCATTCAAACTTAAAATAAATTATTTAAACTTCCAAGAAAACACACATTAAAATTAAATGTAAACAACTGGAAATGTATTACTTGCATTTTTAAACAAATAAATAAAAGCTAAGGTTAATGAATGAAATAGATGGAGTTTTGCCCTCTTTAAAGTGTGCTTTTGATAGCAAATAAATAAAATGAGTACCTCCAAATAATGCCTCCGTATTTCAACTTATTTTAAGATTTCAATTTTTCGTATGAATACATTTTGAAGTGGCCAATCGGTCGCATCGGTCGCAACGGCTGCAATTGTATCAACCACATCCATGCCCCGAATCACTTTTCCGAAAATAGTATAATCGCCATCCAAATGATGCGCCCCGCCTTGTTGTTGCACAATGAAAAACTCAAAAGGGGAGGCCTTTTTGTAGGGGTTTTCTATGTTTTTGCTGGGCATGCTAAGCATGCCACGGTCGTGTTTAAACCCTTTATCGTAATCATTAGGAAGTAAGTATTTCCCAATCTTTCGTCGCTTAATTAAGGTTTTTCGGTCATCACTATTTCCACCTTGAATTACAAAATTTTGAATCACTCGATAAAATTGGGTGTCGTTGAAATACTGTTTTTTTGTGAGGTAAATAAAATTTGAACGGTGAAACTTAGTGGCTTCAAACAACTTGACGTCAATGGTTCCAAAATCAGTGGTAATTCTGACTCTATCTTCTTTATGCTTTTGGTCGTAGTCCAAGAAAAATTCCATAACATTCGCATCGTTCAGTAGAAAATTGGGTTCTTTTTTTTTAGGAATTGCTTCTTTTGTGATAGGAGGTGGGTTGCTTTTTTTTGACTTGATTGTATTTGTTTTCTTACCTTCACAACTCATCAAAAAACAACTTAAAAATAAAAGTATATAAATTCGCATGGATAGTATAGATTTATTGAACTGTAAGATATGAGATTTAAGGCATTTGAAAAAACGATTGTTGAAATAAATAAACTGAGTTTACCAGGCATAGAGACACAACTAAAAATGGCACCTCCGTTTCGTGAACAATTGTTGGAACGTTATAAAGAAGAACGTAAATCCGCAAAATTGGCGGCTGTTTTGGCATTGTTTTATCCTAGTATTGAGGGAGAAACCTTGATGGTTTTAATTCTACGTAAATCATATAAAGGGGTGCATTCTGCACAGGTTGGATTTCCAGGAGGAAAACCAGAGCCTGAAGATTTTTCAAAAGAAGCAACAGCGTTACGAGAAACTTGGGAAGAAATTGGAGTTTCTTCCGATAAAATCAGAGTCCTTAGAGAATTATCTTCTATTTATATCCCGCCCAGTAATTTTTTGGTGTCTCCTTTTTTAGGAATTGCAGCGGCACCACTGACGTTTACCCTTCATGAATCAGAAGTTGACGATGTCCTTGAAGTCCCTTTATCGGAGTTTCTAGATGACAAATCAGAAGTTTCTTCTGAAGTTTTTGTGTCAGAAGGAGTGACAACCGAAGTCCCTGCTTTTAAGCTTAGAGATCGAATTGTTTGGGGAGCCACCGCCATGATGTTGATAGAAATTAAAACAATGTTAAATCAAATTTTAAAAAAATAGCTTAGGTTTGCAAAATAAATTTTTAAAATTTTAATGGGTCTCCTCAAGAAAAATATATTCGGTCAATTTTTATTTCTTAAAAAATGGATCATTCGAATTGCAGGGGTATTAAGTCACCGACGCTACAGAGGTTTTAATGAACTTCAAATTGAAGGTTCTGAGATTCTTCGAAATTTACCACAACAAAACGTATTGTTTATTTCTAACCATCAAACTTATTTTGCGGATGTGATGGCGATGTTTCATGTGTTTAATGCCGCGTTGAGTGGACGTGATGATAACATCAAAAATGTTGGCTATTTATGGAATCCTAAATTGAATATGTATTTTGTGGCAGCTAAAGAAACTATGAAGTCTGGATTGCTTCCAAAAATATTTGCTTATGCGGGCTCTATTAGTATTGAAAGAACCTGGCGAGCTTCTGGAGAGAATGTAAATCGACAAGTTAAAATGAGCGATATATCAAACATCAATAAGGCATTAAATGATGGTTGGGTGATTACATTTCCTCAGGGTACAACAACGCCTTTTAAGCCCATTCGAAAAGGAACAGCACATATTATCAAGCATTACCAACCCATTGTAGTTCCGATAGTCATTGACGGTTTCCGACGCTCTTTCGATAAAAAAGGCATCCGTGTAAAGAAAAAAAATATTCTTCAGTCTATGGAGATCAAAGAACCTTTAGAGATTGATTACGAAAAGGAATCCATTGAACAAATTGTAGAAAAAATTGAGTACGCGATAGAACAACATCCTTCTTTTATGAAAGTGATTCCTCAAGATGAATTGTTAGAAAAAGAAGCTCTAAACACTAAAAGAAGATGGTGATCTAGGAATCTGTTTCCAGTTCTTTTAAATCTTTGTAATTCGATTTTAAACGTTTCAATAAAAGACCATAAATCAAGTAGTAGAACCCCAATAATATGGCTGTAATAACGACCATCGCAAAAATACTTACTCCTATCACAATCAAATAAAATACAGTAGTGTTTCCATCGCCTTCCGACTGAATTCTTGCAAGTGTGTTTTGAACATCTGGGTTGTTTGTCATCTCAATATACACTCCAACAACAATAGAAATACACATAAACACAAGATTAAAAATCACATAGTGTTTGACAGTTTTACGTGTTTTTAAAATGCGTTCCATTAGCATTTTTGTATTCTCTGTCGCTGTAATACTCTTGTAGTTTTTATAAAAAACATAGAAGAAATAAATCAATACAGCGTAGCCTATAAACATTAAAGGGTAGAGGATGTAATTCACATCATAACTTTCCATTTTTTCTAAGTCTTTACTGCCTTTAAAGGAAAAGGATATAAGAGTCCAAAATGCAAATTCAAGAAGACTTATTATAAAAATCCATTTGACAATCGAAGAGGAACGCTTATAAATTAACGTATAAAGTTCTTCTTTATCGAATTTCGGATAATTTTTAGAAGACGTCTCCCAGTCTTTTTTTAATAGTTCTAATTCATCCATACTTAAGAATTTAACTGGGTTTTTAGTTTTGTTTTAATACGGTTCATTCGAACACGTGCATTGACTTCGCTAATCCCAAGTGTTTCACTAATTTCTCTATAATTTTTGTTTTCTAAATACAGGAAAATAATTCCTTTTTCTATGTCGTTTAGCTTGTGAACAGCTGCATAAATGAGTTTCAATTGCTCATCCTTAGTATCATCATATTCTTCATACGATAGTTTATAAGCTACAGGTTCAATACTCTGACTTTCTACTCTACGTAAAGACTTTCTGTACAAGGTGATTGAGGTATTTAATCCCACTCGATACATCCAAGTGCTAAATTTTGAGTCGCCTCTAAATTTGGGATAAGCCTTCCATAACTGAATGGTAATTTCTTGAAACAAATCCTTATGTGCATCAGAATCATTTGTATAAATTCTGCAGATTTTATGCACGATATTTTGGTGCTTTTGCAAAAGTTCCACAAAATTTTGTTCTGATGATTTCAAATTGGTTGGTTTGTTATTAGGTTAGTCTGATGATTTAATAATTTGTTACTAAATTTTTAAATTATTAAAGTGCTTCTTCAAGAAGTTCTCCTGCTTTCACGCTAAAAGTGAGTTGATTTTGTCGTGGAGGGAACAAACACGTTGTAAATTCTGAAAAGGAGCAGGGTGGGTTGAATAGATAATTAAAATCCAAAGTAACGCTTCCATTTGTTTTTGGAAGGTCAATATATACATACCGTCCGCCTCCATAAGTCGTCTGGCCAGAAGTTAAATCTCCAACCATCACAAATCCTTCACTTCCCACATCCAAGCTGTAGGAGTCTCCTTTGTAAGTGAAACGCAGTTGTCCAATAAAATCGGTAACGTCTGGAATTCCTAGTTTTGACTCTACAGACTCTAAGTGTGTAGTTTCAAAATAATTGAAGTCCGCTTCAAAAATATAGGCACTATTGGTATCATAATTTTTAAATCCTTTAAAGGCTTGAATGGCAGGATTTTTTAAATCCCATACCCGAAGGTATAATTCCCCTGAACGAGTAATCACTTGCCATTTTATAAGCTTGTGAAATAGTTGTATGGAGTTCCCATTGGCATCAATTACAAGCGATAAATGTTCTATTTCCTCTCCAACACTATTAGTCACTTTGATATCCTTTGCAGCATCAAACGTCAAGCTCTCTTTTGATAAATTTAGGCTTCCAATCGTTGCTGCTAAATTTTCAATAGTTAAAACAAATTTATTTGAGGATGCTTTTCCAAAGGTATTGCTCGTGGAATCTAATTTAAACAGCCCAGTCAGCTCTAAATACTTCACTCGATTTTTAGCCCTAGTATCACGATTTTGTTCTAATGCTTCTTTATAAGCCGCATCTATTGGTATGGTGTTTTTGGATTCTTTGCAATTGAGAAATAGAGTTAAAACACATCCAATTAAAAAATATTTTTTCATCTAAATTACTTTTTAGGAGAATGAGTGGGTTTTGCTCCTTTTGGAGGCATAGGACCTCTTAAGTGAATGATGAGTCCGTCCAAGAAATTTCTTAAAAATTGGTCGCCACATTCCATATATTTTGGATGGGTTTCATTTCTGAAAATAGCATTCAGTTCACTTTTGGTGATTTTAAAATCTTTTAAAGCACAAATTTTCACAATATCGTCATCTCTTAATTTATGAGCGACTCTAAGTTTTTTGAATATATCGTTGTTGTTTAATCCCATGCTACAAAGGTAGTATTTTTATGACTTAATCATTTATTCTATTGTCATCAAAAGCAGAGGGTAATAATTTAGGAATAAACTTCACAAATAGCGGTAATAGAATAGCTCCCCCTGGTAATAAAAAAATTGCTAAACTAGGAATCGATTTTAAGACATCTAACAATTGATCTTGCATTTGTTTTTGTTCGGCATCACTAAGCTCTCTATGGGCTGATTGAGATAGTAATTTAACCAATTCCTTACTCTCCTTTAATTCCTTAAATAAACGCTTGCTATTTCTTGAGATCAGCTTCCGAACCATCAAGCTAGTATTGTCATAAAAACTTTGTACACTATTTTTTGAATTTAAAAGTGCCATCTTATTTTTATGCGTTGTGTAAAATAGTTGCACTGAACTAATAGATTTCTTTATTGTAGCCTTTGACATTTTAAGATCATATCCTAACCTATTTAAAAAGTCTTGTTCACTCCCTTCAAGTTTTAAATCACTCCAAGTTGACATACAGGCCAAATCTAAAAAATAAAAAGATTCTAATTCTGAGGGGGTAGCGTCAATGACGGTTTTATAGTTATAACTCACATCATCACTAAATCTGAATGAAGATTCCAAGAGTTTTATCAAACTAGTATCATAGGATGTTTTGAGGGATTTAGAATTTAAGGCACTTAACACTAACGTTCTGATTGAGTTTTCAAACTGCTTTAAATAATGAATTGTGTGTTTTTCTCCTTCCAAATATTTTCTATAAGCCATTACATCCATAAAGAGAAGGGCATTGGTTACAAAAAAACTGAAGTTTTTGGTTAAAATATTATTGTCAATATGAATACGTTTATGAAGAATAGTTTCTAAATTAGTTCCAAGAATCGTACTTATAAAGCTAGATTTATATCCGGTAATCTCTTTATAAAAATTTAATAAACTTTTTTCAAAGGGTTTTGGTGATTTTGTTTGCGTATGAACCGCATACAAAGCAATTAATAAATTAATTTTACAACGCTCTTCGTTGGTGTAATCGGAGCTATCTTCTACAGAATCGAGCGTAGCCATATTACTTCCATATAAAAAGCCAACACTTCTAAGTTTTGGATATAACTCTTCTAACGACTCAAATTCATATTCTGAATTGACTTTGAGTAGTCTTAATAATTTCGTAATCCAACCTGTTCCTGATGGGTTCATACTTGGAAATTAAATCAAAAAAGCTACTTCTGGAAGTAGCTTTTTATTTGTGTTTTTAAAGTTAAATTATTCGATTATTCCTCCACAACTTACACGGCTGCCTGCAGCCCCAGAAGGTTGAGATGTGAAATCGTCCACACCCTGATGTACAATGACACCTTTTCCTAGAATATCTTTTGTGTCATCTCCACAACCAATACACCATTCGTTAGTGCTAAACTCAACGATCGTTTCATTCTCTGAATTTTCAACAATAAAATTCCCTATATCTCCTTTGTGATACCCTGTTTCAGCTCCCCATTTTCCGTGTGGTTGTGCTGTGGGATTCCAATGACCTCCTGATGATTTTCCATCTGCTGAAGAACAATCTCCTTTATCATGAATATGAATTGCATGAGATCCTTCTACAAGTCCTTTGATCTCTGCAGTCATTTGAACGACTCCGTCGGTTTCTACAAACTCAGCGGTTCCACTCACAGAACTTCCACTCTTTGGACTGAGTTGGATTGATAAAGAGACAGAATTTTTAATGGGTTCTTGAGTTTTTTCAGTCTTAGATTCCTCTGTTGAGTTTGTCTCTGTTTTTTTGACTTCCTTCTTGCAAGCTAAGACGCTTAAAATTAGAAGAGAAGCTACGATAAATTTTTTCATTTATTTTAAATTAGTTATTCGAAAGTTAGTTAAAAAATTGTAAATGTATAAGGATGCGATTATTTTTTTATTTCAAATGTTTTTAGGCTCTTAAAAGGAGACAGATCTATGGCTTCCATTACAGACTTAAATGTACCCCATTCATCTTCAAAAAAGGAATTTGTACTTTTTAAAGCACTGTCAATAGCTGTTTTTGCTTGTGCTATAAGGGTGCGTTCTGTGTCCGTGATTCCATTCTGACGCGTGCTGATGTAATACAATGCCGTTCCAATACGTTCTGTTACAGAAACTACAGGATCACTAGTGATTCCTTGACGTTTATCCTCTGTTCCAAAGTAGAGGGCTAAAATAGTGTCTATTTTTTCTTTGATTTCTTTACAACTTTTTAAAGCATCTTTATTTAATTTCTTGTCTTTTTCACTCAGTGAACTCGAAAATTCAGAAACAATGTTTTTACTTTCAACAAGTTGCTTAACAGCATCAGCTGTAATTTTTTGAAGATGTTCAAACGCTTTTGAAGTTTCATATACCGCTTGGACGGCGGCTGCATCGTATTGAATTCGAGGGTCGTTCTGAACTTCAACGATGGCTTCCGAACGTTGATCGCCATAACGAAGAACTGCACGGAAGTTCCCAGGGATTACTTGAACACCAGAAGGTTCCCGAATTGATTTACGGATTTTTTTAGAAGGCCATACAACTCCTTTTTCGTCCATATTCCATCTCCAAGTATGAAGGCCTTTTTTCTTTGGTGCTTTCTGTTTAAGGGTTCGAATTAGACGTTCTCCATCAAATAGTTGAAGCTGTAAAGAATCCCATTTGACTTCTGTTAAAGCGTCGTTCTCATTTTTATCTGCATCGCTTGCTGTTGAATCTTTTTCTTTAACGTTTAAATAATATGAAAACGATGCACCACTGTCTCTGTTTTCTCCATTAAATATGGCATCCCCACCAAATCGACTTCCTGTAGGTTGTTGATAGGCGGCTTGATAGGCCGTTGGTGGTTCAAACAAATGCACTGTTTTTTGAAGTAACTTTTGGTCTTTGGCAATAGCTCTCAAAGGACGAATGTCATCCAATACCCATGCTGCACGTCCAAAAGTTCCAATTACTAAATCATGCTCTCGTGGATGAATAATTAAATCTTTGACAGAAACAGTTGGAAATCCTTCGGACCATTTGTTCCATTTGGTGCCTGCATCAATAGAAATATAAAGTCCGTCATCTGTTCCTAAAAACAATAAATTAGGTTCTTCAACGTCTTCTACAATTGATAAGGTATAACTTTTTACGTCTGATGCATCGACAATGCGTTCCCATGATTTCCCGTAGTTCTTTGTACGATACGCATAAGGTGTGTAATTAAATCGTCTGTAATCATTGGCGATTAAAAGAGCTTCCCCTTTGTTTGTTTTAGATGCTTTGATTTGTGGGATCCAACTTCCTTTGGGCAACCCTTTTATGTTTTTAGTAACATCGTTCCATTGTGTACCTCCATCTTGTGTATAGTGTACACGTCCATCGTCCGTACTTACCCAGAGCATGTCTGCTTCAACTTCTGAGGGTTCGATTACTAAGATCGTACAATGGTTTTCAGCGCCTGTTGCATCCATGGTCAGTCCACCACTTTCGTGTTGCTTTAATTTATCGGGATCATTGGTGGTTAAATCGGGAGAAATAATGTTCCATGTCTCTCCTTTATCAGTTGATTTGTGCACAAACTGACTTCCAAAGTACAACGTATTGTTTGAGGTAGGAACTATATTGATTGCCGCATTCCAATTAAAACGAAGTGACACATCCGCATCTGGATGGGTGGGGCGTACAACATAATTATTGCCTGTTTTCCAGTCATAACGACTTACATATCCTTCTTGACTCATCGTCCATCCAAATTGTGAATCATCTTTGTCTGGAATCACATCAAAGCCATCACCAAAACTTATTTCTTGCCAATAGGAGTTTCTAATTCCTTGCGCGCGCCATACATAGGCAGGACCTCTCCAAGAACCATTGTCTTGCATGCCACCATAGACATTGTAAGGGAATTCATTATCTACATTAATATGATAAAACTGTGCTACAGGCAAATTCCCTATAAAGCGCCACGTATCTCCACCATCTTTAGTGATGTTCATACCGCCATCGTTTCCATCAATCATAAAATCGCCGTTTGTAGGATGTATCCACCAAGCATGATGATCGGGATGAATGCCGTTATCAACGCCATAGGCTGGCATGAGCTGCTCAAAGCTTTTTCCTCCATCCTCACTTATATTGACATAAGTGAAAATTGAAAACAGTCGATTTTCATTTTGAGAATCAACATAAATATCAGCATAATAAAAAGGGCGATTTCCGATTTCGTCCATGTTATCACTGACCATTTTCCAGTTCACACCGCCATCAGTACTTTTGTATAAAGCATTTTTTTTGGCTTCTATGAGTGCATAAACAACATCGGGTTTGCTGGGGGCAATTGCCACACCAATTCTTCCAAGGTTTCCTTTTGGCAGTCCATCTTCCGAACTTATTTTTTTCCAAGTTTCTCCACCATCATAGGTGCTGTATAGCCCAGAGCCTTCGCCTCCAGAATTAAAAAACCAAGGATCGCGTTTGTGCTCCCACATGGCTGCAATTAATTTATTTGGATTTTGAGGGTCCATCACCAAATCAGCAGCGCCACTTTTTGGATTTGTATATAATATTTTATTCCATGTTTTTCCTCCATCAGTAGTTTTATACACGCCACGTTCTGGGTGCTCTCCCCAAGGTGATCCAATAGCCGCCACATAAACCGTATTTGGATTTGAAGGGTCAATAATAACGCGATGAATGTGCCTCGTTTTTTCTAAGCCCATCACCATCCAATTTTTTCCTCCATCCAATGATTTATAGATGCCATACCCACCATTCAGACTGTTTCGAGGATTGCCTTCTCCAGTTCCTACCCAAATAACACTAGGGTTGGATTGTTGAACGGCAACAGCACCAATGGAGGCGGTTGCTTCATTCTCAAAAATAGGGTTCCATTTGATGCCTCCTGAAGTCGATTTCCACAACCCACCAGATGCTGTACCTGCATACATAATATCTGGATTGGAATGAACGACATCAATAGAAGTCACCCGTCCCGACATGCCTCCAGGGCCTATGTTTCTAGGGGTTTTGTTTTTCAGAAGTTCCATCGAAAATTCTTGTGCAAACCCATTAAAACTTATGACTAGTAGTAAGACGGATAGTATGTTTTTCATTAGATTATGTTTTTTACTTTAGTTGTTTGTGATTGATATAATAGTCTCTGTCAATGTTAATTTTTGAGACGTTAATTTCCTTTCTTTGCCAATCAGCAGTAGGATAGAGCCATAGAGTTTCTTGATTGACTTCTATTTCAATAGGCATTTCAAAATTCTCTACTACATTATTCCAACGGTAGCTCAATTCATTATTTTCTATGGAGTATTCAAAATTTGGGATGCGTATATCACGAAGGTATTGATTAAAAACGGCGGTTAAGTTCATTCCTGTAAATTCACTTATATAGTTTTCAATTTCTTGAGTGGTGACGGTTTGATGGTAGAATGTTTCGTTTAATCCTCTTAACAGTTGACGCCATTTTTCATCATCATTTACAAGTTGACGAAGTGTGTGTAACATATTTGCACCCTTGTAATACATATCTGATGAGCCTTCTGAATTCACGTCATAGGTCCCAATAATTGGTTTGTCATTTTGAATGTTTGCTCTGGTTCCTATCACATAGTCAGCGGATGCTTCTGTTCCATAATGATAATCTAAAAATAGATTTTCTGAGTAGGCAGTAAACCCTTCATGCACCCACATGTCAGCAGCATCTTTGTACGTAATATTGTTTGCAAACCATTCATGGCCAGATTCGTGAATAATAATAAAATCAAATTTTAACCCCCAACCTGTTCGAGATAAATCCCTTCCAAGATAACCTTGTTTAAATTTATTGCCATATGTGACAGAGCTTTGGTGCTCCATTCCTAAATAAGGGACTTCTACTAATTTAAAACTATCCTCATAAAAAGGGTAGGGGCCAAACCAATGTTCAAAGGCTTTCATCATTTTGGGGGCATCCTTGAATTGTTTTTTTGCTTTCTCTAGATGGTCTCTTAAAACATAGTAATCCATGTCTAGAGGGCCTTTTTCTCCATCATATACTTCTGAGAAATGAACATAATCACCAATATTGATGTTGACTCCATAATTGTTAATTGGATTCGTAACCACCCAATTATAGGTAGTGGTTTCATCGTCGTGTTCTTCAATAGATTGAAGCCTTCCGTTAGAAATATCCATTAAATGTTTTGGAACATTGACGCTAATTTTCATACTGTCCACTTCATCATACATATGGTCTTTGTTTGGCCACCATACACTAGCTCCTAAGCCTTGACATGAAGAGGCAATAAAATCATTACCGTTTTTATCTTTTTTCCAAGAAATTCCACCATCCCAAGGTGCTCTCACAGCTACTCTTGGTTGGCCTTCGTAAAAAATTTCAATTTCTTCTTGAGAGCCAATAGCATTTTGTTGTTTTTTTAAGGCGATAAAATGCGCATTCCCTTCTTTTAAAACTGCTAATTCTTCGCCGTCTTGAACTGCTTTGGTCAGTTTCATAGGCGCTTGTAAATCAATTTGAAGGGTTTGATAAGGTTCAAGAATTGTGTAGCGAATCGTATTTTTTCCTTTGATTGACTTTGTTTTTGGATTTACAGCGATGTCTAAATGATAATAATTTAAATCCCACCAAATACGTTCAGCAGTGATACTGCCTCTTAAAGTGTCTTGGCGTGTAAAGGTTTCTGAAGAGGACTTCATACTTTGTCCTTGAATCAACATGCTTAAAAGCAACATAGGAATTGACAAAAGAGATTTGGTTTTCATATTTTTTTTCTAAAGTTAAACAAATTTTAAACGTAGCGCTCTAAGAGTGTGAATTTTGCATAAAAAAACGCCTCAAATTACTTTGAGACGCTCCTTCACTAATTAAATTGGTTAAAAACAATATCCATTTTCTTCTTTTACTTTTTCAGCAATCTCAATACGTAAATCTACGATATCTGGATAGTTTGCATATTTAGTAAATCGTTTCAGTCCCATCAGCATCATGCGTTGTTCGTCTCCTTCAGCAAACGAAATAATACTTTCCTTCCCTTTTTCTTCAACAATATCCACAGCGTGGTACAAATATAATTTAGCCATTGCTATTTGTGCCGATTGCTCTTGTTGACTGGTACGCTTCACATTTTTCTCTGTTCTTAAAATAGCGGATTCTGCCATGTAGATTTCAATTAAAATATCTGCTGCCGCAATTAATAATTGTTGATGCTCCTCAAGTTGAGGTCCATATTTTTGAACTGCACCACCAGCAACCATTAAAAAGGTCTTTTTTAATTTCTTAATCATTTCTTTTTCTTCCGAAAATAATTCAGAATAATCGGGTGTATCAAAAGAGGGAATCCCCATGAGTTCCTCTTGAACTTTTGAGGCAGGACCTAGCAAATCAACATGTCCTTTCATTGCTTTTTTAACGAGCATACCCACAGAAAGCATTCTGTTAATTTCGTTAGTACCTTCATAGATTCTTGTGATTCTTGCATCTCTCCAAGCAGATTCCATAGGGGTTTCTTCAGAGAATCCCATACCTCCAAAAATTTGAATTCCTTCATCAGCACAGTTTTGTACGTCTTCAGAAACCGCCACTTTTAAGATGGAACATTCTATTGCATATTCTTCAACGCCTTTAAGTTCTGCTTCTTGATGGGTGTTTCCTGCAGCCTCGCGAATTGCAATTCGATCTTCTATGTCTTTTGCAGCTCTGTAGGTTGCAGATTCACAAGCATAGGCATTGGATGCCATTTCAGCTAATTTTACTTTAATGGCACCAAAGTCTGCAATAGGGGTGTTAAATTGTTTTCTTTCCTTTGCATAGTTGACAGCGATTGATAAAATACGTCTTTGTGAGTCTAAACAAGCAGCCGCTAATTTGATACGGCCTACGTTTAGGGCGTTCATAGCGATTTTAAATCCTTCTCCTCGTCCTGCTAACATATTTTCTACAGGAACCATACAATCGTTAAAAAATACTTGACGTGTAGACGAAGCACGAATTCCTAATTTGTGTTCTTCTTCTCCCAAAACAATTCCGTTTGGGTTTTCATTATCATATTCAACAATAAATCCTGTAATGTTTTTATCCCCTTCAATACGAGCAAATACAATCATGATACTACAAAACCCTGCGTTTGAGATCCACATTTTTTGTCCATTGATTTTATAAGATTTGCCATCGGCAGATAATTCGGCAGTTGTTTTACCAGAGTTGGCATCCGATCCTGCTCCAGGTTCTGTGAGGCAATAGGCTCCAAACCACTCTCCAGAAGCTAATTTTGGTACATATTTTAGTTTCTGTTCATCGGTGCCATATAAAGTAATTGGCATCGTTCCAATTCCTGTATGTGCACCAAAAGCAGTACTAAAAGAACCCGTTCCACTAGAGATGTAATCACATGTTAAACAAGTCGAAACAAAGCCCATTCCCATGCCGCCATAGGCTTCAGGAACAGCAACGCTTAAAAAGCCCATATCTCCCGCTTTTCGCATAACTTCTTCGGTTAATGCAAAATCTTTAGATTCAAAACGTGCTTTGTGAGGAATAATTTCACGGTCGTTAAATTCCATTACAGAATCTTTCATCATTTGTTGTTCTTCCGTAAAATCTTCGGGAGTAAATACGTCTTCGCATTTTGTTTCTTTTACTAAGAATTGACCTCCTCTGAGTAGTTGTTTGTCGTTTGTTTCCATCCTCTTTAGTATTAAGTGTTTAGTGTAAAGTATTAAGATGCCTAGCTAGAGAACTTTCGTCTTTGTACTTAATAATTAATTTGTTTATTATTTTATTTATTTCCAGTTGTATTTAGAAGTATGCATAAAACGGAATCGCAATGTCTTAGTACTTAATTCTAATAATCTTAATTCTATTTATTTTAAGAATTCAAAAATCCCACATGCGCCTTGTCCTGTTCCAACACACATGGTAACGGCTCCATATTTTCCATGCATTTTTTGCTTTCGCATTTCATCAAACAATTGAACCGATAGTTTTGCCCCAGTACATCCTAGCGGGTGGCCTAATGAAATTGCACCACCATTTGGATTGATAATTTCAGGGTTGAGGTTTAATTCACGGATTACTGCTAAAGATTGTGATGCAAAAGCCTCATTTAATTCAATTAAGGATAAATCGTCTTGCTTTAAACCAGCTTGTTTTAAGGCTTTTGGAATGGCTTTAACAGGACCTATACCCATAATTCTTGGTTCGACGCCTGCTGCTGCATAGTTAACCAATCGTGCGATTGGTTCAAGATTTAATTCTTTTACCATGTCTTCACTCATGACCATGACAAAGGCTGCTCCATCACTCATTTGTGATGAATTTCCTGCGGTGACACTTCCACCTGCAGCAAAGACAGCTCGCAGCTTTGCTAGTGCTTCTTTGCTTGTGCCTGCTCTTGGACCTTCGTCCTTAGTGACAGTATAAGATTTGGTTGCTTTTTTCCCATTGGAATCAATATAATTCTGTACAACTTCAATTGGAACTATTTGATCCTGAAAACGGTTTTCTGCTTGCGCTCGTAAGGCTTTCATGTGAGAGTTATAAGCAAACTCATCTTGGTCTTCACGAGATATTTTAAACTGATTAGCGACTGCTTCGGCTGTATTTCCCATGCCCCAATAATAATCTTCGTGACCTGCTTTCACAATATCATAATTAAGTTCTGGTTTATACCCTGTCATTGGAACACTGCTCATACTTTCTGCACCTCCAGCAATAATACAATCTGCCATTCCGGCTTGAATTTTTGCCGTTGCCATTCCAATGGTTTCGATTCCAGACGAACAAAAACGGTTTACGGTCACACCTGGGACATCTACAATATCTAATCCCATTAATGAGATAAGACGTGCCATATTTAGGCCTTGTGATCCTTCTGGCATAGCGTTACCAACAATGACATCATCAATACGTTTTGGGTCTAAATCAGGCAATTCTTTCATCATGTGTTTGATGGTTTCTGCTGCTAATTCATCTGTTCTTTTAAAACGGAATACGCCTTTTGGTGCTTTGCCAACAGCGGTTCTGTATGCTTTTACAATGTATGCTTGTTTACTAATCATAGTATTGAGATTTATAGTATTAAGTATTAAGACTTCTTTGAAGTGAGAAATTCATTTTTGTAACTTCTAGTACTTCATTTATAATGGGTCTTACATTTTCTTCTTTTATTAATTTTAACCTTAATGATAAATATAACTGTGTTAATAATTCATAAGAAGAACCATTTGCAATTCCTAGAAATTGTTTGAATTCTCCATTTGTATTTCTTCCTGCTCCTTCTGAAATATTAGAAGGGATTGAAACGGCACTTCTTCGAAGTTGAGAAGTCAAACCATATTTTTCTTCATTGGGAAAATTTTCTGTTTCTTTATAACATTTTTCAGTGATTGCCATCGATTTTTGCCATATTTTTAATTCTTCAAACTTGTGCATGGGGGTAAGTATTTATTGATTAGTAATCAGTATTAAGTAGTTAGTATTAAGATTTTAAAAAGTTCATTTAAATATATTTTATTAGTTTCTTGTCTTTGTACTTAATTCTTTGTACCGTATACTAGTTACGAAGCGGTTTCCCTGTTTTTAACATATGCTGTATGCGTTCTAATGTTTTACGTTCGGTACATAAACTTAAAAATGCTTCACGTTCTATATCTAATAAATATTGTTCGGATACTAAAGTGGGTTCAGATAAATCGCCTCCAGCCATCACGTAGGCTAGTTTATTGGCAATTTTCATATCATGTGCAGATATATAATTACTGTCTTGCATGGAGTCCGTCCCGACTAAGAACATCCCTAAGGCTTGTTTTCCGAGTACTTTTATATCCGTTCTTTTAATTGGTTGTGTATACCCAGAATCTGCCATTAATTTAGCGTGCTGTTTTGCTACGGCTATTTGACGGTCTTTATTTACGACCACCACATCTTTTCCTTTTTGTAAAAGATTTAAGTCAAATGCTTCATAAGCTGAGGTCGATACTTTTGCCATTCCAATGGTTAAAAAATGTTCTTGTAATACATTTAATTGGACATCGCCTTTTTGAAAAACATCTTGGGCTCTTAAAGCCATTTCTTTTGAGCCACCACCACCAGGAATTACACCGACTCCAAACTCTACAAGCCCCATATAGGTTTCGGCTGCAGCAACTACCTTGTCTGCATGAAGCGATAGTTCGCAACCCCCTCCTAATGCCATGCCATGAGGTGCGGCTACTGTTGGGATGGAAGAATAACGCATACGCATCATAGAATCTTGGAAGTATTTGATTGCCATGTTAAGCTCATCATATTCTTGCTCTGCAGCCATCATAAAAATCATACCTATATTGGCACCGACTGAGAAATTAGCTCCTTGATTCCCTACGACCAGTCCTGCAAAATCTTTTTCTGCTAAGTCAATCGCTTTGTTCAGGCCTGCCAATACATCGCCACCAATAGTATTCATTTTAGATTGAAATTCTAAATTAAGAATGCCATCGCCTATATCTTCAATAACGACGCCTGAGTTTTTAAAGACTTCGTTTGATTTTCTAATGTTATCAAGAATGATAAAACTATCTTGACCTGGAATTTTTGTTTGTGTTTTACTTGGGATATCGTAAGCATAACTGGTTCCTTCTTTTATGGAATAGAACGAAGAGCTTCCAGAAACTAACATTTCGTTCACCCAAGCAGCAGGCTCTAAGCCTTCTACTTTCATTAATTCGATTCCTTTTTCTACCCCAATAGCGTCCCATATTTGAAACGGTCCGTGTTCCCATCCAAAGCCGGCTTTCATGGCATCATCGATCTTATAAAGTTCGTCTGTGATTTCTGGAATACGATTGGATACATAAGCAAATAGGGCTGTAAAGCTTTTACGGTAAAACTCACCGGCTTTATCCTTTCCATTCACTAATACTTTAAAACGATCAACGACCTTGTCAATTGTTTTTGTGAGTTCTAAGGTGGCAAATTTTGCGCGTTTAGCAGCACGGTATTCTAGAGTGTTTAAGTCTAAGCTTAAAATTTCTTTCTTACCTTCTGCAGATACATTTTTCTTATAGAATCCTTGTCCTGTTTTGCTACCCAACCATTTGTTTTCTACCATGGTATTGATAAAGTCTGGCAATTCAAACAATTCTAAACGTTCATCGTTAGGGCAGTTTTCTCGAATGCCGTTGGCTACATGCACTAAGGTATCTAATCCAACAACATCGACAGTTCTGAAGGTAGCCGATCTTGGGCGACCAATGACTGGACCAGATAATTTATCAACTTCTTCAATGGTTAAATCTAAATCCTTAACAGCATGAAATAAACTTTGAATACTAAATATCCCCACTCTATTTCCAATAAATGCAGGGGTGTCTTTAGCGACCACAGCCGTTTTTCCAAGAAACTGTTCGCCATATCCATTTAAGAATTCTAGGACTTCAGGATCCGTTTTTGGACCTGGGATAATCTCAAATAATTTTAGGTAACGCGCAGGATTAAAAAAGTGTGTTCCACAAAAGTGTTTTTGGAACTCTTCACTGCGACCTTCGCTCATAAATTTTATGGGAATTCCAGATGTGTTGGACGTAATTAGAGTACCAGGAGTTCGGTATTTTTCTAAGTTTTCAAACACCATTTTTTTGATGTCCAAACGCTCGACCACCACTTCCATAATCCAATCCACATCGGCTACTTTTGCGATGTCATCTTCCAAATTTCCTGTAGTAATTCGCTTAGCAAATTTTTGATTGTATATAGGGGAGGGCTTTGATTTTAACGAAGCTGTAAGTGCTTCGTTTACCAGTCGGTTTCTAACGACTTTATCTTCTAGGGATAAGCCTTTAGCTTTTTCTTTGTCATTAAGTTCTCTAGGGACAATATCTAAAAGCAATACATCGACACCAATATTTGCAAAATGGCAAGCAATCCCGCTGCCCATGATTCCAGATCCAATAATTGCAATTTTTTTAATTCTTCTTGTTTTCATCTCAATATATATAGGGTGATTAGAATATTTTTTTATTTGATATGAGGTTCATAATACAATCGGAAACTTCAAAAAAGTGGTTTAGTTTTTCTTCTGAAACTTCCGTTTTGATGACGCTATTAAATTTTAAAACATTTTGTTTTACCTCTTCTCTGTTTTTAAGTCCCGATTCGGTTAGGTGTATAAGTACACCACGACCATCATTTGGGTTGGGTAAGCGTTCTATTAAACTCAAGTCTTCCAATGTTTTTAAAATTCTTGATAGACTGGTTGCTTCCATTCCCATTTTTGGCCCCAATGATGTTGAAGGGGTTCCGTTCTGTGGGTCTACACTTAAGAGCGTAAATCCTGTTGCCATGGTGATTCCATATTCTGAAGCTTCTTCATTATACATCTTTTGAACCGCCAACCAAGTGGTTCTCAAAACATAATCTATCGTTTTATCTTTCATGCGTTTTCTAATATCTTGAATCAAAGATAGCAAAATTTATTATGCATGCATAGTAAAAAGCAAAAAAGTTATGCATGCATAGTATTATTTGTTAAGAATATGATTTTTTAAGCACGAACAGGGATCGTTTGCAATGTTGGAATTATGCTATGTCTGAGGGTTTATTCGTTTCTAGTTTATGAACTAAGAAGTTTTTCGGAATCACGGGCTAACGTTGTTGTATATGGTTTGTTGCGTGTTTATAGCACTAAAGTTAGCAAATAAAAGCCAGATATAAAGTCTGCGAAGACTTTCGTAAATTGGCTTTTACTAGCAATTTTTTTTATACGGAGTTGGCAATAGTATTTTTAATAATTCAGATATTTGGTTTTTCCGCATTGAGCATATTGTTCCGAACGTTTTAAATCAAGTTTTACTTCTTTACTAAACTTTTGAAGTACCTTTTCATATTCTGCTTGTTTTTCGGAAGAAACTGAAGGGTTTTTAATTTTAAACGTATAATAATCTATAGTTCCATTTTTGTAAAATAGATTCTGTTAAAAATAGTAATTGTTGAGTCAGGAACTTCCCATTTAAAGTTTTCTTCTTTAATAAATTGGGATACTTTTTTATGGAATTCAGACCAAGATTCTACAACAATTTTATATTCAGATTCACTTACGTTTCTTGGGTCAAGTAAATTTGTATAAGTACTGTCTAAATTCAATTTTTTTATTTCGTTGTAAGCCATTTCATTATTTCCGCTTATAATTTTAGGTACTTTTATTACTTCGGTTTCTTTTTCCGTTGATTTTTGTTTACAACTTATTAATCCGATAATCAATAAAATCCAAATGCTGTTTTTTATTCTCATAATGTTTATTTTATATTATTGCCAACGGTTAGTATATGAAAAGTAGGCGATTTCGAAGCACGAAACTTTCGGTTAAATATAAAGTTTGATACGAACCAAAAGCCTTGAATTTAGAACTATTTCGCCTATTTTTTATATACATTGTTTCCTGCTGGCTTTATATTTCTTTTTCAAATTCAGATTTCCAAAATTCGTTGTGTTTTGAGACATATTCTTTTAAACCCAAAGTCGGATAAAAAGAGTATTCAAAATTATATTCAGTTTTGTTTTCCATATTATTAAATAAATGAAAAATATATTGGTAATGAAATTGTTTGCTTTTACTTAAGCCTTCCTGTTTTGTTTTAAGAAATTCTTCGATGTCATATTCTTTTAGAAAAAGAGAATAATAATATAATGCTTCAAGGTAATAATATTTAATATGTGAAAGATTATTTAATGCCTTTTTGAAATAATCTTTCTTTTTTTCATCACTATTTGAATTAAATGCTAGCATCAATTCTTTTAAACCTTTTGTATAAGGATTTGTTACAACTAGTTTTGCAATTGTTTTTTTATCTAGTTTTTCAATTTTAGATAATGTATAAGTAGACTGCATTATTTCTAAATGTTCGTCCATATATAATGAGCCAATATATTTTCTTAATTTTTCAGTATTACAATTATTATGCATTAACTCATATTCGAAATAATAAAATCCATCTTTTTTCTAGAAATATTCTCAATTATACCTAAATAGAAAAAGTGAACATCTGAAAAGGATTTGTTATAGTTGTGATTTTTGATAAATGATTCTACTCTCATAAGAGTATGACCTTCCATACTGTGAATATTACTGATAATATTTTTGTAAAGTGATTCGATATAATCTTCTTTTTCAAAAATTCTGCTTTCCATTTCTGACACAGAAAGAAAATTGGATAATTCATTATACGAATTATCAAACTCAAAGTGAAAATATTCTTTATTAAGTGCTAATACTTTTATAAGGATGTCAGCGTTAGGTAAATTAGAAAAGTAATCCTTAACTTGATATAATTTATTTAAATATTCTGTTACTTCTTTTTTACTTATAAATTGGTCTTCTACATCATAAATATAATTTAATAAATATTTTTTTTCTTGAATAGAGTTATCTTTATTTATCTCAATATTAGGAATATAAGACAATACGTTTAACAGATTATTTTTGAATAAGCTAGATAATTTAAATGATTCAGACTTTGTTTTTTTCTTCTCTATAAATTCAATTATATCTAGGATAAAGCAGTTATATCTATAGGCATCTAAACAGAATTTTTTCTTTTCTTCCTGTGGTATTTTAGAGAATTGGAAATTTGAAAACCTTCTTATTATTGGCTGAAGTTGTAACGTACCATTGTAATCTTCAACTAAAGATTTATCTCTAAGGGTTCTTAAATGCTTATCACTAATTTTAATTTTCGAAGCCTTTTTATTAAAACACTTCTTAAAGTCTGACAAACTTATACCATCAGGAAACAGGCTTAGTAATTGAAATGCTATTTTCTCTTTTTCGTTTAATGTACAATATGAATAGTTTATCGATTGATATATTGATTTTGTTTTTTCAATATTTAAATCTGCATTATCTTTAAAAACAGTAGTAAAGTCCTCATTTGTTGACTCAAAAAACTGGGTTTTCAATTGTCTTTTCAGTTCCGAAATATGTTTAAACTTAGTTCTTGATTTAGTTACAAGTTTAATGGCAAGAGGATTATTATTTAATAAATCTTCTAATATATCGATTCTTAATATTCTAATTTCTTCCTCATTCTTGATTAAACCGTAATTTTCTTGAAAAAGAACTAAGGCATCATCCGTAATCATTGGTGTTAATGAGTAAACATCTTCAAAATCTTCATTTCTATTTATTGTTTCCCTTGAAGTAATAACAATACTTGCATAATCCGTTACGAACCTTAATAACTCATTTACTTTAGTTAATTCATCATTATTTAGAGAGTTTTTAATTGTTTCAAAATTATCAAGTATAACCAATAAATCTAATTTATTATGACTATAATTTTGTATAAGATACTCCTTAAATTCAATAATATTATATAAATTAAATCCCTCTATTAACAGTTCTTCGAAACCTTCAAAATCTTTTATATTTTCACAAGATTTGAAATTAACACCTGCTTTATAGTAACCTCTGTTGTACAGCTCATAAGCACATTTTTTAATTAAAGTCGTTTTTCCTGTACCACCAGAAGCTTTTACATTAAGTAGTTTATTAGATTTAATTATATTAATAAGTCTTGTTGTAATTATGGATTGTTCTTCAATACGACCAACAATGCTAGTTAAAGATTTTTTACCAATGTCTAAATCACGATCATTTCCATAAATTGATTTAAATTTAGCAGAGCCGCTTTTAAAAGGTTGAAAATCTAATTTGCTTAGGTTTATTGCTATCTCATCTTCTTGGAAGCTTATTTCCTTATTTCTTAAAGTTTTATAAATAAATTTTTTAACTATTGAATTTTTGAAACTAGAAATAAAAATAGAAGGATTAATAATATTTTGAGCAATATTATTATCTGTTATAAAGACTATTGGAATATTATCATTTGGAATGTTTTCACAAATCTCGTTAACTGATAATAATTTGCTTTGCAAATTGTCTTCTTCAATGTATATGTTTGATTTGTAAGATTTAGAGATAATAATAATGATTTCAAAATCTTCGAGACTTAAGAGCGTTTTAATATTTAGACAACCAATATAAATAGTGCTATCTAACGAATTAAAATTATTAATGACTTGATTAATTTCAGTGGCTATTTTTAAGTCAATTGGATTAGGTGATAGGATTGCAATTTTTTGGTTATTATTTTTTTTCTCAACTTCTTTTTTTGCAACAATAGAATTATGTTTTTCTTCTGTTTTATATTTTAAACACTCATCAACATAAGAATTAATCTCATTATAATCTGAGATCTTTATAGTATTAAGAAAATTAAATTTATCAAACTTTTCAGGTTCTTTAGTTATTATAAAATGTCTGTTATTATTTTCAAATGCTTTATCTAGGTTGTCAAAGATTAAGTTTATATCAGGGTCATTAAAACTAAAACCCAAAAAAAGTAAAGTTTTTTCAGAAAAAATAGTTTTTAATTTTTCTATAGCACCTTTATTAGAATTATAGAGTTTTTTGTAGTCTTCTTCAAAGATTATGCAGTTCGAAGGTTCAGTATAACTTCCGTGAAGTTTAAATATATATGGTTTATCGCTTTTGCTAATTTCATTTATATTAAAACTATCAGTATAAATTGAAGGTATAATCGAATTGTTTGAAGCAATTTCAAAAGCATTATCGTAATTGGTAGTGATTATTTGTCCTGATAATTCAATAATTTTTTTGTGACTTTCAAAATCACTGCTAGATGATACATTGAAATTATCTTTTATATATGCTTTAACTATTGGGTGTTCTGATTTAATTAATTCTATAATCTTGATAGGTTGCATAACACCCATTTCTAAAACGGGTAAAAGTGTGTTAAATTCTTTTTTGTCAATTTGATTGATAACCTCCTTAACTAGTTTGTTCCAACTAGGTAAATTAAATTTACTTGATAATCCTGAACCAGCAAAAATCACAAGATTATTTTGAAGTATTGCGTCTTTTATTTTTTGTTCTATTTTTATTTTAGTTTTTCAGCTTGCAGGTAACGGTTATGTATAAGAATAGTTGCGGGGTTGCGTGCGAGGATTTTCCGCAGGAAAATCAGATGTAACAAATACGCAACTACCTTTGTTTTAGCACTAAACCGCAATTATTTTTATACGGTGTTAGGCAACGTTTTTTATTTCATTCAGTTCAAAGAACCGATTGATTTTGGTTAATAATTCAGTTTTATCCTTTTTCAAATTCAGCACGTTATAAAACGGATTGTTTATTGATTTGTCAATTAGTTTTCCATTCTGTATTTTCATTAAGTGAGGAAATCCGCTGTAATTCTTAAACTTGTAAAAAGCCTCTGAAATAAATTCCACGTTATATTCCGATTCTACTTTTTTTCCATTCAGATACACGATTTCAATTCCGTCAGTCAGATTTGGGATTATTTGTTCCTCAATATATTCTTTCGAGTTTTTTCTATTGTTGTAGCAGAAGAAATTCTTTCCGTTGTTGCTGGTCAGAAATTCAGAGTATTTTTTTTCAAATCGCTTTCTTTGAAAGAAATGAATTGGGTAAAGAACTATCATTATTGGCAAAAACAATATAAAAATCGGAATTCCGATAATTAAAAATACGATAAATGCTAAAATGTTATTTCCTAATTTCATTGTTTCCTCAAATGTTGCCTAACGCCGCGCTATACGCAGTGATGTTCTGGGTTTTTAATTGATGCATCTTTGATGCGATTAATTTAAAAGACAAAAAGGACGTTATCAAATTGCGGTATAACGACTTGATATGCACTGTTTTGTTCGATACCACCTTAAGGTGATAGATAGCTATTCTCCTAATACCTACGCTAACCGCTATTTGATATAGCGCGGCGATGATGCACAATCCCAAAGGGCGGGAGTGCGAAGCACGTAGCAATTTGGGTTCACCTTTAGGTGAATTGTGCATCATCTAGTGTATATAAACCACTAGTGGTTTATATTTCCATTATATCTTGTTTGGAGTGGTTCAATACATCCCAAATCGGCGTGTATTGTGTCACTCTTGTTCCCCAAGTGTCTTCTATAATTCAAATAAAAAATCGCTTACAACTGGTCAAGCTACTTATGAAGATTTAGACTTGGGATCAAAATCAGTTATAAACGTATAAAAAAAATCACCACTATCCAAAGATACAGGTGATTTTAACAAATTTGCATTACAAGCCAACCGCTTTAAAAACAAGGGTTTAGGCGTCTGTATATATTTTGTCAGCCAACTCTTTATAGAGGTCATAAATGACACTTCGTTTCATTTTCATGGTAGGTGTAAGGTGCCCACCTTCAATACACCAAACGTCTGGAGTGAGCTCAAACCGTTTGATCTGTTCCCATTTCCCAAAACCCTGGTTGGATTTGTCCACCTCTTTCTGGATGCGGTCAATAATAAGCTCTGAAGTACAAATGGCTTCCGGCGTTTTCTCGATATCTAATTTTTTGCGTTCGATCCACTCTTTGATAAACTCAAAATCCAATTGAATCAAAGCTGCTGGCATTTTTTGGTTTTCACCAATCACCATCACTTGTTCAATAAAATTAGATTCTTTCAAGTCATTTTCAATAAGGGTTGGAATAATGTATTTCCCACCTGAAGTTTTAAACATTTCCTTTTTACGTCCCGTAATTTTAAGAAACCCATCCGAATCAATTTCACCTTTATCTCCTGTGTGGAAATAATCGCCACTCATTACTTCTGCGGTTTTTTTAGGATCTTTAAAGTAGCCTTTCATAATGTTAGGGCCTTTGATTAGGATTTCGCCATCCTCAGCAATTTTCACTTTTACATTAGAAATGGGTTTTCCAACCGTTCCAATTTTAAAATGATGATCTGCATGCATTCCTACTGAAACCACTGGAGACGTCTCTGTAAGGCCATAACCTTCCATAATCATCATCCCAGACGCACAAAAAATACGTGACAAGCGGGGGTGAAGGGCTGCACTTCCTGAAACCATCGTGTGAAGTTCACCACCAAACGCAGCTTTCCATTTGCTGAAAATTAATTTACGTGCTATTTTAAGTTTAAACTCATACCAAAATCCATTCGCTTGGTAAGGCTCATATTGTTCGCCTAATTTGATAGCCCAGAAAAACAAAGCTCTTTTAATCCCTGTTAATTCACTGCCTTTGGCGTTTATTTTATTAAATACTTTTTCTAATAATCGTGGAACCACGCTCATCAGGTTGGGTTTAATTTCTTGTGCGTTTTCACCAATTTTATCGATGCCTTCAGCAAAATAAATTCCCACCCCAGCATGCTGGTAAATGTATATCAATACCCGTTCAAAAATATGACACAACGGTAAAAAACTAAGTACTCGAGTTGTGCCTTCCATTAAGGGGAGACGTGGCATACTCGCCAATACATTTTCAACGACATTGTAATGAGTCAACATCACACCTTTTGGCTTTCCAGTGGTTCCAGAAGTATAAATAATGGTTGCTAGATCTGCAGGAACTACTTCTGATTTTCGAGTTTCAACATCGGGCTGCGTGCTTTCATCAGCTCCGATTTTAAATAATTCTGTATAATTTTCACAGCCTTCAATTTCATCAAAACTAAATACCTTCTTTAGTTTTGTGTTATCCTTTACTTTTAAGACTTTATTGTAAACTTCTTCATCCGATACAAAACAATAGACGGCTTCACTATGATTTAAAACATATTCGTAATCATCAGAAGAAATCGTTGGATAAATAGGAATGTTTTGCGCCCCAACTTGAAGCACACCAACATCTACAATACACCATTCAGTACGGTTGGTTGTAGAAATGACCGCAATCTTATCATCTTTTTGCACCCCCATTTTAAGCAAGGCTCTGCTCAGTGCATTTGCCTTTTCTAAATATTCCTTTGAGGAAGTTTTTACCCATTCGCCATCTTTCTTTGATACCAAAGCGGCGTCTAAATTATGAGTTTCTAATTGATAATATGCAAAGTCGAAAAGTCGCGTAATTGGTTTCATCGAATTATAATAAGATTGTGAGCATGCAAAGTACTAATTTTTAAAAGAGTATCAAATTTGAATCTTTAAAAATAAACACTTCCTATTTCAAAGCCTCTAACCAACGTCTCGCATTCACAAATCCTTCCAACCATGGCGACACTTCATCGGTTCTATTTTCAGGGTAATGGGCCCAATTCCATTGAAACGTAGAACGTTCAATATGCGGCATTGTTACTAGGTGACGCCCTGTACGATCACATAGCATTGCGGTATTAAAATCAGATCCATTTGGATTGTGTGGATAGGCATCATAAGCATATTTACCAACAATGTGATACTTAGATTCTTCGTAAGGCAACTTAAATTTCCCTTCTCCATGTGAAATCCAAACTCCCAATGTACTGCCTTCAAGCGAGGACAGCATGACAGAATTGTTTTTCTCAATGGTGACGGACGTAAACGCACTTTCGTGTTTTTGAGAATCATTGTACGTCATTTTCCCATGTTCGGCATGGTCTGGGTTGATAAGGTCTAATTCCATCCAAAGTTGACATCCATTACAGATTCCAATAGACAATGTATCCGGACGGTCAAAGAAATTTTTTAAAGCTGTCTTGGCTTTTTCGTTGTATTTAAACGCCCCTGCCCATCCTTTTGCAGAACCGAGCACATCACTGTTACTAAATCCTCCAACAGCTCCAATAAACTGAATGTCTTCTAAAGTTTCACGCCCCGAAATCAAATCAGTCATGTGAACATCTTTCACATCAAACCCTGCCAAATACATAGCATTTGCCATTTCTCGTTCAGAATTGCTTCCTTTCTCTCTAATGATGGCAGCTTTTGGCTTGTTGTTTAAATTGATGTTAGGTAATTTTCCTGTAAAATGCTCTGGGAATTTATAGCTAAGTGGTTGGTTTTTATAATTGTCAAATCGATTTTTTGCCAAACCATTAGCAGTTTGTTTTTGATCGAGTAAAAACGAGGTTTCATACCAAACGTCTCTTAACTCGTTGATGTCAAAGGATAAATTATCACTTCCATTTTTGATATTTAAAACGGGTTGATTTGTCACAGTTCCAAGTTCATGAAACGCAATGGAAGCTTTTGTTAGCTCATCTGCAATTGATGCATTTGTTGCTTGAAATACAATTCCTGAATTTTCAGAAAACAAGAGTTTGATACTGTCTGCTTCATTCAGCGAATCCAAATTCAAATCGGCTCCTAAATTGGTGTCTGAAAAACACAATTCAAGCAAGGTTGTGATCAAACCACCTGAAGCCACATCATGACCCGCCACAATTTTATTGTTTTGAATCAATTCCTGAAGCGTATTAAACACGGTCTTTACATAAGCTGCACTCTGTACATTTGGGGTCTCTGATCCAATTGTATTTAGAACTTGTCCAAAAGCACTGCCTCCTAATTTAAAGGCATCTTGAGACATATTGATGTAATAAATAGAGCCTGCATTGGGCTTAAATAAGGGTTCAACCACTTTAGAAATGGCATTACAATTTCCTGCTGCTGTAATAATTACTGTTCCAGGGGATACCACATCGCCATCAGGGTATTTCTGTTTCATTGAAAGCGAATCTTTTCCAGTTGGAACATTGATTCCAAGGTCAATTGCAAATTCAGAAATGGCTTCTACAGCACTGTACAAGCGCGCATCTTCACCTTCGTTTTTACATGGCCACATCCAGTTTGCAGAAAGTGAAACACTTTGTAAACCATCCTTTAAAGGGGCCCAAATAATATTGGTAAGTGCTTCTGTAATGGCAGTTCGACTTCCCGCTTTGGGATCAATAAGTGCTGCCACAGGCGCATGTCCAATTGAAGTCGCAATACCTTCTTGACTTGAGTAATCTAAAGCCATCACACCCACATTATTTAGGGGGAGTTGTAAGGGACCTACACATTGTTGTTTGGCAACTTTTCCACCCACACAACGGTCCACTTTGTTAGTGAGCCAATCTTTACACGCTACGGATTCAAGTTTTAAAACAGCTTCCAGATAGGTTTGAATTAAACTACTGTCGTAAGCAGCAGATTTATAATTTCTGACAATAGTTTTATCCTCTAAAATTGTTTTAGGAGAACTTCCAAACATGTCTTCTAAATTAAAATCCATAGGTTTATTTCCTGTTGATTTTGATTCAAACACAAAACGATGATCTCCCGTCACGTTTCCTACCGTGTACATCGGAGAACGTTCTCTATCTGCAATTTTTTGTAAGGTGTCAATGTGTTTTTCAGCAATCACGAGACCCATACGTTCTTGAGATTCGTTGCCGATTAATTCTTTATTTGATAGGGTAGGGTCACCAACTGGAAGTTGATCTAAATCGATATGTCCACCAGTATCTTCGACCAATTCTGACAAGCAATTTAAGTGCCCACCCGCTCCATGATCGTGAATAGAAACAATAAAATTTTCTTCACTTTCAATCATACCACGTACCGCATTGGCTGCACGCTTTTGCATTTCAGGGTTGGAACGTTGTACGGCGTTTAATTCAATTCCGCTAGACAAAGCTCCTGTGTCTGCTGAAGATACAGCAGCACCACCCATTCCAATGCGGTAATTTTCACCTCCTAGAATGACTATTTTATCATTTTTTTCAGGGGTATCTTTAAGTGCCTGATCGGCTTTTCCATATCCAATCCCGCCAGCTTGCATAATGACTTTATCAAAGCCTAAACGCTGAGCATCTTCTTGGTGTTCAAAAGTAAGCACAGAACCACAAATAAGGGGTTGCCCAAATTTATTTCCAAAATCAGAAGCTCCGTTGGATGCTTTGATTAAAATATCCATGGGTGTTTGATAGAGCCAGTCCCGTTCTTTAAATCCAGCTTCCCAAGGTCTGTTTTCATTTAATCGCGAGTACGAGGTCATATAAACCGCCGTTCCTGCCAATGGGAGCGAACCTTTTCCACCAGCAAGTCGGTCTCTAATTTCCCCTCCTGAACCTGTTGCAGCTCCATTAAAGGGTTCAACTGTGGTTGGAAAATTATGAGTTTCAGCTTTGATAGAAATCACAGATTCAAAATCTTCCGTGGTATAGAAATCAGGCTTATCAGCACTTTTAGGAGCAAATTGTTCTACAACAGGACCTTTGACAAAAGCAACGTTGTCTTTGTATGCCGATACGATAGTATTAGGATGTTGTTTGGAAGTTTCTTTTATGAGTTTAAAAAGAGAAGTTGGTTTTTCTTCCCCATCAATAATAAAGGTGCCATTAAATATTTTATGTCGGCAATGTTCCGAATTGACTTGAGAAAATCCAAAGACTTCCGAGTCGGTGAGGGGGCGTCCAATTTTTTCACTGACTTGATTGAGGTATTCAATTTCATCGTCATTTAGAGACAATCCTTCTTGTTGGTTGTAAGCGGAAATATCACTAATATTTAAAATCGGTTCTGGAGTAATGTCAATATCAAAACTCTGTTGGTGTAGACCTTCAAATTTTTCAGAGATCATAGGGTCAAAGTCTGAAAAATCACTTTTTACGGCCTTAAATTCTTCAATTCGAATAATTCCTTGAATGCCCATGTTTTGATTAATCTCGACAGCATTTGTGCTCCAAGGCGTAATCATCGCTGCACGTGGACCTACAAAATTTGAATTGAGCGTTGTCTGTTCTATTTTTGGTTGGTCACCAAAAAGCCATTGAAGTTTGGCGGTGGTTTCGGGAGATAAATCGTTTACGGTTTGAACTGCAAACACTTTTATATCAGGGGTTCCAAAGAAATGAATCATTCGTTTTGTTTTGGATATTATTCGATCCTACAAATTTAATGATTTTAAGAGTATTTTTAAGTGATTTTATTTCCTAATTTATGGAGTTATTCACCAGTTTTAAACATCTATAATTAGTGGTTCTAAAACTTAAAATAGGACTGTATTATTGACGAATTATTTTTTTCACCTGAACACCAAAATTATTTGACATCTTCACAACGTATAAACCTGAATTTAAAGCCGAAACATCTAAGGACTTTGTTGTACGATCTTTTAGAAGTGTGTTTATGATTAATTTTCCTGTAATGTCGTAAATCTCAACCTTTAATTCGGATGTAAATTTGAAAAAAATCTGATTTGATTTAACAGGGTTAGGGAAGAATGAAAACCTATTTTCATCAAAGTCGTTTATTTCAAGAGGTGTTGAATGTGATCCTAAATCTGAGATGTCATCAATAGTACTGGTGACCCATTCACCAGTTAAATCAAATACAGTTGTTGGATTGATAACAGTTTGCTTTCTTCTGTAAGTTGCGTTCGCAAAATTATTAGTACCTCCAAAGTTTCCGAAAATATCTATAAGCACTCCATTTTTAAAAAGGCCTACTGGGTCATCCCCATTAAAAGACATGGCATCACCACTAGAAATTTGGTCAGCAAGCGCTACTGTTGCAGCTGAAGCATTGCCTCTTGAAATGACGTGCACATTTCCAGTGGCTAGGGTACCTGTTAATTGCAAGGCAGCGCCATAAGCACCATTGCTATTCACATCTCTTGCAATTGTGTATGCACTAAGGTTTATAGAATTACCAGTGAAATTTGCAATTTCTAAGGCTTTATTGTTACTGCTTCCTTCTACATATTCCGAGATGAAAATTTCGTTGGTAGATGAAGCCCCTTGATCCGTTGTTTCGCAACTTTCATTGCTGCTTGGAGCTGTATTTTGGGCTGCATCTTTTGCAAAAACAGTAAAGCAAAACTCTGTATTTGCTGCCAAACCAGTGACCGTAATTGAAGTATTTGATGTGCTTACGGTATTGGTGCCATCTACATAAATATCATAAGAGGTGACAGCGATGTTATCTGTTCCTGCCGTCCAGCTTAAATCAATAGAGTTTGTTGTCGGGTTAGAAGCGATTAGGTTTGTTGCGGCTGTTGGTGCTTCTGTATCTGTAACAGGGTTCCAAATCATAGAAGCATATTCTGGATGGTCCACAAATGGGTTTCTATTGTTTTGATGGTTGTAGTAAATGTTATTGTTTCGGTCTATTTCTTTTTGAGAGACAGAATCGTTCGAGTGCCATTCTAATAGTATACTTAAAAAAGTAGTTTGAAGTACTTGGTCACTACTACCATCAAACATGGCAAAAGAACCCCAATTACTAACTTGGTTTTCATATCTTGTAATAAAATAAAAATAGATCCGAGCGATATCCCCTTTAAATTCGTCAATCGGCTCAAAAACAGTTCCAGAATACCCTGCAGAATATCCTGAATTTAAGTTAGCTCCAAGTTTAGAACCATTTTGAGTTGGGTTAGAAATACCAGATTGTGAAGCTAAATTATTATCGTTAACAAGTCCAAAAGGGTAGTTTCCTCTAAATCCGTTTACACGTCCGTCTGTGGGTAGTAATTGATGTGCGTCACTTTGCATTGGGGTATTACTACTAAAAACCGATTGTGGAATTACGTGTTCTTTGTTATAACAGTCTCCTTCTTGAGAGTAATTTCCACATTCATCATTCCCAGGAGTAAAAGTGTAAGGATCATTCGATGTAGGGTTTTCAGAATAGATATCTAAAATGGTATTGCTCCCAGTTTCGTAATAATTGTCTAAATCGTAAGAAGACATAAAGCCGTCAATGGCATTATAGCCTTGATCGTTATGATTGTCAATTATATTGGAAAGTTGTGTTTTTAATGTGTAGCCTGAACCGGTAGCAGTATTGTAGTAACCAGCGGGTATTTGCCCGTATGAAATACTTGAAATAAGAGCCAGAATGTATAAGTGCTTCATAATATCTTAAATTTAAAAATAAAATTGTTATTTTTTTTCTAGTAATGCCATGTAAAAACCATCAAAACCAGTTTCGTGTGCTAGTATTTTTCTATCTTTAATAAACGTAAAATCTTTTCCAGATTCTGATTTTAAAAACGTTTTAATTTGAGTTTCATTTTCAGAAGGCAATACAGAACAAGTTGCATATACCATTTTTCCTTCAGACTTTACCATTTTTGAATATTGTTGTAAAACGTCTTGTTGGGTTTCACGGATTCGGTCTATGAATTCAGGTTCTAATTTCCATTTTGAATCTGGATTTCGTCTTAAAACTCCCAAGCCAGAACACGGAGCATCAATTAATAAGCGGTCGGCTTTTCCGTATAGTTTTTTGATTGGTTTTGTCGAGTCAATCACTTTCATATCAATATTATGTGCTCCATCTCGACGGGCTCTAATTTTTAATTTTTTCAGTTTACTTTCGTAAATATCCATTGCTACTACGGATCCTTTATTTTCCATCAAAGCTGAAAGGTGTAATGTTTTTCCACCCGCACCAGCGCAACAGTCTACCACTTTCATTCCTGGCTTCACATCTAAAAAATCAGCGACTAATTGTGATGAAGCATCTTGAACTTCAAACCAGCCATCTTTAAATGCTTCTGTCGTAAATACATTGGCGCGTTCCTTAAGTTGTAGAGCGTAAGGATACCCTTCAATTTCGATGGTTTCTATGCCTTCGGATTCTAGTTTTAGTTTTAAATCTGCTTTGGATGTTTTTAAGGTATTTGTTCTTAAAATCACATTGGCTTGTTTATTTTGCATGGCCATTTCTTTGGTCCATTTGGCTTCTCCCAATTCTTTCACCCCTAATTCATCAATCCAATCGGGGATGGATTCACGAAACTTACGGTCCTTAGAAAGCTCGTCAAAGCGTCCTTTAATCTTTCTCGAAGGAGTGCCTTCAAAATATTTCCAATCGGGTAATTTTATCCCTTTTAATGTAGCCCAGACCGCAAACAATCGCCAAGCATCATCTCTGCTAAACGGTTCCTTGATTTGTGCAATTTCAGCGTATAAACGTTTCCATCGTACAATGTCATAGGTGGTTTCAGCGACAAAGCCACGGTCGCGACTTCCCCAACGTTTATCACGTTTTAATAATTTTTGAATGACTTTATCAGCATATTCCCCTTCATTAAATATTAATAAAAGTCCATCAATGACCGCAAAACATAAGTTTCTGTGTAAACGCATAAGTAAATTAATTATAGCTGCAAAGTTACGTTTAATAATGCTAATTATTATAGATAATATGTATATTGAAAATTCATTTGTTTAAAATATTCACGCTCATGAAATATGTACTCACAATCGTAATGTTTAGCCTCTTTTTTATGGGATGTAAGCCTGCAACAAAAACACCCTCAAGTTCGTTTTCAAAAGTGATTATTGAATCTGTTATTGAAGACTCTTTGCTCAATATTAGAGCTATGGAAATTGATAAATTTACGCTAAAAGCTGTGTCGTCCGTCGGAGATACTTATACTTATGATACAAAAACAGCTCAAATTTTAATGGATAGGGTTTCACTTGACTCTCTTAATTTTCGTTCTTCTGCCATTGTGGAGGATACTTATTTTACGTTAAGCATTGGCAGTCCAGCCTATTTATTTAAGGATCAGAAATTGGTCTATAATGAAATACATCCTGCTGTTTTTTACGACGCTCTTCATTTTTGGAACACAAAAGAAGGTATTGCGGTTGGTGATCCTACAGATAAATGCATGAGTATTGTGATTACTAGAGATGGTGGAGATACGTGGCAAAAAACACCCTGTAATTTATTACCCTTAGCATTGGATGGTGAAGCGGCTTTTGCCGCGAGTGATACAAATATTTCTATTGTAGGTGATGAAACTTGGATAGCTACTGGAGGGCGTTCAAGTCGTATTTTATATTCTTCAGATAAAGGACACTCTTGGGATGTTTTTGAGTCTCCAATTATTCAAGGACTTGAAACGACTGGAATGTATTCGATTGCTTTTTATGATGCACTAAATGGATTTGCCATTGGAGGAGATTATACAAAACCTAAAAATCACCATTCAAATAAAATTCGCACCAATGACGGTGGAAAAACTTGGGACGTAGTGGCACAGGATCAAAGCCCAGGGTATCGAAGTTGTTTTCAGTATGTACCCAATAGCAATGCTATGGGGTTGGTCGCTGTGGGATTTGAAGGTGTTGATTACAGTTCAGATGCTGGTAGTACTTGGAAACACCTTAGCGATAAAGGTTTTTATACCCTACGATTTTTAAATGATAGTATTGCTTTTGCTGCTGGAAAGGGAAAATTATCTAAACTATCATTCCTTAAATAGAGTGGTATTTTTTTAGTTGAGTTTTTCACATTAGATTAACTTTTATAATTTTGACAGTTTTATTTTAGTTGGTATTTTATATTTGTTAGCCCAAATCTGTTTAAATGCTTGCTAAAAATACAATTGTTTTAGTCTCTTTTTTTGTTTTATCTTACAATTCATATTCTCAAAAGAACTCTAAATTTCTAAATAACATTTCTATCCAATTCGGTCTGAACTGGGTGGATAACTCAGGAAATCAAGACCCACTAACCATCTTCAAAGATTATTCTGACATCGCTTTTAATCTCCCTTTTAAATTAGAAATAGATTATCTTTTAAACAACACTTTTGAATTGTTTCTCTCAGGGATTTCAAATAAATTTCTTGATAATCAGAAATTAGATTTTTTGGATTCAAATAAATCATATACTTATTTTTCAATTGATTTTGGAGTAAAGCATGCTGTGATAGATGTTGATGTTTTTAACACAAGCATCGTTGGTTTTGCTGAAGTTGGGATGGGAGTGTTTAAAGTTGAGTCTTTAGGTTTTTCAGCAAACATTGGAGCAGGGGGGATACTACACTTGACTGATAAAATAGATATGGTGATTTCTTCAGTCGCTAAATTCGCAATAGAACATGAATATCCAAATTCTAATCATTTCTTATACTTTATAGGTCTCAAATACAGCTTTAAAAGTAAAGGTGACAATTGTTTTTGTCCGTATTAGATTACTGAAAAGACTGCATGGATACAAGGTTGTTGTAAACTCCTTTTTTATCTAAGAGTTCTTTGTGTTTTCCTTGTTCTACAATTTGCCCTTTTTGCATCACAATGATTTCGTCAGCATTTTGAATTGTTGAAAGTCGGTGTGCAATCACAATTGAAGTTCTGTTTTTCATCATATTTTCTAGGGCGACTTGCACGAGGCGTTCGCTTTCTGTATCGAGAGCAGACGTTGCTTCATCTAAAATCATGATGGGAGGATTTTTTAAGACTGCTCTTGCGATGCTCAAACGTTGTTTTTGACCCCCAGATAATTTATTACCTGAATCCCCAATATTTGTATTCATGCCCTCTGGTAAGTCTTTTACAAACTCCCACGCATTGGCAATTTCTAAGGCTTTTAAAACGTCTTCGTCAGTGGCATCTTCTTTGCCTAAACGCACATTATTTTTAATAGTGTCATTGAACAAAATAGAGTCTTGTGTGACCAAGCCAATCAAGTTACGTAAGGAGTGTTTAGTAAGTTTGCGAATATCTTGACCATCAATATCTATCTGTCCTTCACTCACATCGTAGAATCGAGTCACTAAATTGGCAATGGTTGATTTTCCACTTCCAGATTGTCCTACAAGTGCTACGGATTTGCCTTTAGGTACAGAAATAGAAAAGTTTTTTAGAACATATTCATCTTCATATTTAAAACTAATATTTTTTATTTCAATACCAGTTTTAAAATCATTTTTAGTTTGAGCATCAGAATTGTCTTTTAAGGGAGATTCTGAGTTTAGAATTTCCATAACACGCTCTGCAGCAGCATTCCCTCGTTTGACGCCATAGCTAGCTTTGCTAATAGCCTTGGCAGGAGTCAGAATGTTATAGGCTAATCCCATGTAAACTAAGAATAAACTGGCATCTAATGTTTTTTCATTTAATACCATATTTCCTCCATACCATAATAAAACAGCAATGACTGTGATGCCTAAAAACTCACTTGTTGGACCTGCTAGATTTTGTTTGTTTAATAATTTGTTTGAAAACTTATAAAACCTTGTGGTTGAGGATTGAAATTTATCACTAAAAATCTTTTCCCCGTTAAATCCTTTAATAACTTTAAGGCCTGAAAGTGTTTCATCAACTACAGAAAGAAAAAAACCTTGCTCTTTTTGAACTTTATTTGAATTTCGTTTTAATGATTTTCCAATGAGTGAAATAATAAATCCAGAAATTGGGATGAAGATTAACACAAAAATTGAAAGTTTTGGACTGATTATAAACATAGATACAATCGTAAATAGAATTGTGAGAGGTTCTCTTACAATCAGTTCTAAAATAGATAAAAACGAATGTTGTATTTCTAATACATCTGTTGAGATTCTTGACATGGTATCGCCTTTTCGTTTTTCGGAGTAAAAAGCTAGAGGAAGACTGGTTATTTTGTCATATAATTCATTTCTCATATCCTTTAAGACGCCATTTCTCAAGAAGGTGATGAAGAACATTGCTAAGTAACTGAAAAGGTTTTTTAATAAAAATGAACTGATTACAAACCCCACCATAAAAATTAGAACATCGTCATTTCCTTCAGATTTTTTTAGGGTGATAAAATAGTTGAGATAGTCTTCTCCATAAGACGTTAGATCTGTAAACCCTTCCCATTTGGGCTTAATAAAAAGTGCTTCCGAATCTCCAAATAGTACTTTAAGCATTGGAAATAATGAGATCATCGATAAGGTTCCAAAAAAGGCATAAAAAACATTACAAATAATATTTAGTATTGCATAAAATTTATAAGGAATTGCGTAGCGAAGGATGGGTTTTAAATAATTCATTAGATCAATTTCATATCTTTAATTATAGCATCAATCTTAGCATCTAGTGCATTTTCTGTTTGAGAAAACTCTGTTGAGCTAGATAAACTAGTATTAACGCTAATATAAAACTTTATTTTAGGTTCTGTACCGCTTGGACGTAATGCTACTTTACTACCATCTTCCGTGGTATAAATTAACACATCGGCTTTTGGTATTGAAATAGAGTCTGTGCTGTTAGCCTCTAAGTTTTTACAAATAGAGAGTTTAAAATCTTCTACAGTCACCACTTTTGAACCGTTTATAGTAGAAACCGGATTGTTTCGAGCCGACTCCATAATATTTTTAATTTCTTGGCTTCCTTCAATCCCTTTTTTGGTGATCGAAATTAAGCGTTCTTTATAAAAGCCGTGGTCTATATAGGTGTTGACCAATTCATTAAAAAAGGAGCTGTCATTTGCTTTGGTGTAAGCTGCAATTTCACAAGCCAATAAAGTAGAGGTAACCGCATCTTTGTCACGTACAAAATCTCCGACCATAAAACCAAAACTTTCTTCGCCTCCGCCAATGAAATCCATGTTTGGAAAGTCTTTAATCATCTTAGCAATCCACTTAAAACCTGTAAGTCCAATTTTACATTCAACGCCATAGGCCTCCACAAGTTTGGGAAGCATTGGAGAGGATACAATTGTAGAGCCTACAAATTGATTGCCGTTAATCGCACCATTTTTTTTCCATAAATCCACCAAAAATTTGGTCATCATTACCATGGTTTGATTTCCATTGAGCATGACCATTTTGTTGTCAAAATTACGTACTGCAATTCCGAGACGGTCACAATCAGGATCGGTACCAATTACGATGTCAGCATTGACTTCCTCCGCCAATTCTAATGCCATTTTTAAAGCTTCAGGCTCTTCAGGATTTGGCGACTTCACTGTTGGAAAATCACCATCAGGGACAGATTGTGCTTTTACAAGGTTTACATTCGTATAACCCGCACGCTTCAAAGTTTCTGGAACAGCTGTAATAGACGTTCCATGTAGGGCTGTAAATACAACAGAAACATTTTCTCTTGATTTAGGAGTATTTACTTCTAAACTTCCGTTTTTAACTGCTGCATTTATAAAGACATCATCAACGTCTTTCCCGATTAAATGAATCAATTCTTCATTTGCAGAAAAATTAATATCCGTATATTCTAAAGAATTTATAAGGTTGATGATTTCACCATCAAATGGAGGTACAAGTTGCCCGCCATCTTCCCAGTACACTTTATAGCCATTGTATTCAGGAGGGTTGTGAGACGCTGTTAAGACAATTCCACATTGACATCCTAAATGTTTAAGAGCAAAAGATAATTCTGGTGTCGCACGAAGGTCTTCAAATAAAAACACTTCGATATTATTAGCAGAAAAGACATCAGCTACAATTTTAGCAAAGGATTTGCTGTTGTGTCTACAATCAAAAGCAATCACCACTTTTATGGGTTGATTTGGATAGGTTTGATGTAAATAGTCACTAAGTCCTTGTGTGTTTTTTCCGAGGGTGTATTTGTTAATTCGGTTGGTGCCAACGCCCATAACGCCTCGCATACCGCCTGTTCCAAACTCTAAGTTTTTATAGAAACAATCGTTGAGTTCATCTGGATTGGTTGCTTGGAGTTCCGTAATAGTTTTTTTTGTATCATCATCAAAAAAAGGAGACAACCAAGTGGTTAAATTTTCTTGAATATGTAAATCTGTTTTAGACATGTAAAAAAATATTTTTTGCAAATGTAAATATTTGCGAACATTTATGAATTGTTTTAAGGGCTTTTTAAGGATATTTTAAGCATCTGTAGCTTCAGATATAAGGTAACGCTCTTTGTTTTGTCTGGATTGGAGGACAATTTCGCCCAAAAATCCTGCTACAAAAAACTGTGTTCCAATGACCATGGTTGTTAGCGCTATGAAAAATTCGGGTCTGTTAGCTATCAAACGTCCTGATGGATTCAGGAATAACTTGTCTATTCCTAGATAAGAGGCAAACCCCAATCCAATCATAAACATGATGACCCCGAGGAGTCCAAAAAAGTGCATGGGGCGTCTTCCAAACTTGGAGATAAACCATATTGTAATCAAATCTAAAAATCCATTTATAAATCGTTCCATGCCAAATTTTGTTTTCCCGTATTTTCTTGCTTGATGAATAACCACTTTCTCTACAATGTTCGTAAACCCTGCATTGACTGCCAATACTGGGATATACCGGTGCATTTCACCATAGACATCAATTGATTTTACCACATTATTACGGTAAGCTTTTAAGCCACAGTTGAAGTCGTGAATGCTAAGACCAGATATTTTTCTTGCTGCCCAATTAAATAATTTTGAAGGAAGGTTTTTAGCAAAAAAGGAATCGTAGCGTTTCTTTTTCCAACCACAAACAATGTCGTGGCCTTGTTCTTTTACAAGCTTATATAGTTCAGGAATTTCATTCGGACTGTCTTGTAAATCCGCATCCATAGTGATGACAACATAGCCTTCAGCTTTTGCAAATCCTGCGTGCAAGGCTTGAGACTTCCCAAAGTTTTTTGAAAACCTGAGTCCTAAAACCGATGTATTTTTGTTGCAAAGTTTCTGAATCACCTCCCAAGAAAGTTCGGTACTCCCGTCATCTATAAAAAGAATTTCATATGAAAATTGATTGGATTGCATCACAGATACAATCCAATCGTGTAATTCTTCTAAAGAGTCTTGTTCGTTAAGTAGTGGTATAACGACTGATATATCCATTCTATTTACTTTTGAAAGTCAAAAGTAAAGAATTTAAGCTTCTTTATCGTCAGTTTTCTTAACGATTAACGCGACGATCAGTCCAATAACTGCATAAAAAGCAAGTCTAAAAACAAATGCTTGACCCTGCATTGCTAATGAAAAGTTGTTTTTTGTAGCTGCTTCTTCCAAGGCGGCTTGCATTGCTTCTTGTGGCATTCCAAAACGTTCCATGGTTTGTTTTGTTACTAATAATATTTGCTCATTTAAATAGGTAGCTGCTTCAGGATCAATAAATGTAAAAATAGCGACTCCAATTACTGTAGCTATAAGCGTTCCAATCGCGATAGTGATAAAATAAGAAGTAAAAGCTTGTTTGAAGCTAATAAACCCATTTAAAATTGTTCTAGATTTCATCGCAGAAACAACGCCGTAAGCAACTACAACTATGAATAAAATAATTCCTAGCCACCATTCTGTAAATAAATCTAGGTTGACAGCATAAATTAATACGGTAATAAGTGATAAAATAGCTCCTAAGTAAAGGCCATTATTAATTGCTGATGATTTTGTAGTTGGTTCCATAGTTTTTTATTGATTTAGTTTAAGTTATATTTGTATGACACAGTTTTCAAAGATAAGTTACAATTTTATTTAAAAAAATAAAATAAATAAACCGTTGTAGATTTGTAAAAAATATATAAATTTGCAACTCGAAAAATCGAATTTAATAGTTTACGCGATGAAAAAAGATATACACCCAGACAATTACAGAGTAGTAGCATTTAAAGATATGTCAAATGAAGATGTATTTTTAACAAAATCAACTGCAGACACAAATGAAACTTTAGAAGTGGATGGTGTAGAATACCCATTAATCAAAATGGAAATCTCTAGAACATCTCACCCATATTACACTGGTAAGTCTAAATTAGTAGATACAGCTGGACGTATCGATAAGTTCAAAACTAAATACGCGAAATTCAAGAAATAATTACATTTCTTTTAATTATACTACAAAAGCCTTTCAACTATTGAAAGGCTTTTCTTATTTTTACACAAAGCTTTTGTATGAATTATATACTTTTTGACGGTGAAAATAGAGAGGCATTATTACCTTTTACTTATACGCGTCCTGTCGCGGATCTTCGTATTGGGATTTTAACGATTCGTGAAAAATGGGAATTGTCCTTAGGAGCTACCACTACGACCGTCACAGAGGATTATCTATCAGATAAATACCCGATGGTTGAAATGGAGCAGAATGTCATGATCAATGCGTCATACACTCCATCCGAAGTTTTAGTCAATCAAATAAAAAATTTAAAAGAAAACCAAGCTGTTTTTGATGGCGATACAATGGTCGCTTTTTTTAGCTTAGAAGATCAAGAAATAGATATTGACACATTAGAAGTGTACCAACTTGAAGCAACAGTTTTAAAAGTTGAAACTACTTGGGATATTTTTTCCAAAAATGGTGCTGCTATAAAAGCAGACTTCGATCTGTTAACAGCAGAAAGAACATCTGCACCGATTCCTGAAAATACTGTCGCTTTTAATCCAGAGGCTATTTTTATTGAAGAAGGTGCTAAATTACCGTTGTGTGTACTTAACGCTACTGATGGTCCCATTTATATCGGTAAAAACTCCGAAATCATGGAAGGCAGTATGGTAAGAGGGCCTTTTGCACTTTGTGAAGGATCAACTCTTAAAATGGGAACTAAAATTTATGGACCAACGACTGTTGGACCCCACTCCAAAGTAGGTGGTGAGGTTAATAATTCTGTATTCTTTGGATATTCTAATAAAGGTCATGATGGATTTTTAGGGAATTCCGTTATTGGAGAATGGTGTAATTTAGGGGCAGACACCAATAATTCAAACCTAAAAAACAACTATGCTGAGGTACGATTATGGAGCTATGAAACTGAAAATTTTGCAAAAACAGGACTTCAGTTTTGTGGATTGATGATGGGCGATCATAGCAAATGTGGTATTAATACCATGTTTAATACCGGAACTGTTGTCGGAGTGAGTGCTAATATTTTTGGCAGTGGTTTTCCTCGTAATTTTATTCCAAGTTTTAGTTGGGGTGGCGCTAAAGGATTTACAACTTATTTAACTTCAAAAGCTTTTGAAGTTGCTCAAGTAGTTATGAAACGACGCGGGTTGGAGCTTTCAACACAAGATTCTGCTATTTTAGAACATGTCTTTGAACAGTCTTCAGCCTACAGAACCGATTAATTTTTCTGAACATTTTTTAGTTCTAACAAATTTGTAGGATTGATCCCCAGTCCTACAACATCGAAGGCTGTAAACCGTACCACTTCATCATAAAACAATACGACTACGGGCGCTTTTTTGATAACCAACGCATCCATTTTTTGATAGAGATCAATGCGTTTTATAAGATCTGTTTCTAGCATTGCTTGCTCATACCATAAATCGAATTGTGCATCTTTAAAGTGGGTATAATTGGGACCATTAGGCGCAAAATTCCCACTGTAAAATAAGGATAAATAATTCTGAGCATCAGGATAATCCGCCACCCAACTCGCTCTAAATAGATCCACTTTGCCATTTGATTTCGCAGATTTCAGTGAAGATGGCGGCATAACCTCAATGCGAATGGTTAATCCAATTGACTGCAATTCCCGTTGAATAAATTCACTAAAGCTTAAATAATTAGAAATGGTGGTCAACGTAATTTCCGGTTGTGGATTGCCAGATTCATTTCGGTAAGTTTCTAGTAGCTGTTTTGCTTTTTCGGGTTGATAATCGTAGCCCACGTTTTCATTATGCCCTGGAAGTCCTTTAGGGATAAAACCGCCAATGGCAGGAATCCCAATTCCATTTCTTAAGTATTTCATCATTTTGGCACGATCAAAGCCATAATTCAAAGCTTGTCGAATCAATTCACTTTGGTATTCAGGAACTTCTGAGTCCATATAAAACCCTAAATATTCTGTATTTAAATAGGGGGCTCTAAGCATTTTAACACTTGTTGCATAGCTTTGTTTTAAAACACCATCAGCGCGCAAAATATCGTCCTTATATGAAGCGTCTAATCCAGTGATGTAGTCAATATTTCCTTGGACAAATTGAAGAAACTCATTTTGTTTGTCTGCCAAAAATGTTATGGATACCGCTTCTAAATACGGCAGTCTTTCACCCTTTGAATTGGTTTCAAAATAGCGGTTGTTTTTTCTAAAGATTAATTTTATGTTTTCCTCCCAACGTTTAAATTTATAGGGCCCTGTTCCGATTGGATTCGATCTGAAATTAGCTCCGTAATGTTCTACAATCTCTTTGGGCACTACACTGCAATACTTCATGGTTAAGAGTCCTAAAAAGGCAGGGAAAGGCGATTTTAAAGTGATCTGAAAACGCTGTGCGTCCAATGCTGTATAAGACTCCACATTTTGAAGTACCCATCCACCTGGTGAAGCTAGTTTAGGGTCTTTCAAACGGTCAAAACTATAGGCGAAATCATTAGCAGTTACCGAACGTGTTTGATTTGTTCCAAACAAGGAATGTGTATGGAAATAGACATCTTTTCTTAAATCAAAAGTGTAGGTCTTTGCGTTTTCCGAAATTTCCCATGAACTCGCAATGGCGGGTACAACATTCATTAAAGAATCCATTTGAACCAAGCCGTTAAACAATTGATTAATCGCTGAAATATCGGCGTTGTCTTTTGCAAATGCAGGATCTAAAGAGCCTATGTTTTTGTGCTCGTTATATCTAAATACTTGCTTGGTTTTAGTATCGACTTCATTTGTATTACATCCTAAAAATAAGGAACTAAAAAAAAGAAGTCTTCCAATTTGTAGCCAGAAGTAATTAGATGCTTGTTTTGTCATTATATATGATAATTGTAAATTTGTCCACTTGGTAAAAGTACAAGAATGATTGATAGAAAAAAAGTCGCTTTTTACACTTTAGGGTGTAAATTAAATTTTTCCGAAACAGCAACAATTGCACGAAACTTTCAAGACGAAGGTTTTGATCGTGTTGAGTTTTCTGAATTTGCGGATATTTATGTCATTAATACCTGCTCTGTAACCGAGAATGCAGACAAACGTTTTAAAACCATTGTAAAGCAGGCACAGCGTTCAAACCCAGAAGCATTTGTCGTGGCTGTAGGGTGTTATGCACAATTACAACCTGAAGAATTGGCAGCTGTTGATGGTGTTGATTTGGTATTAGGTGCCACCGAAAAATTTAAAATAACCGATTATTTAAACGAGTTAACCAAAAATGAGTCCGCTGCGATTCATTCTTGCGAGATTGAAGATGCCGATTTTTATGTAAGTAGCTATTCCATTGGAGATCGTACGCGCGCTTTTTTGAAAGTCCAAGATGGTTGTGATTATAAATGTACCTATTGTACCATTCCTTTAGCACGTGGAATTTCTAGGTCTGATACCCTTCAAAATGTATTGGACAACGCAAAGAAAATAGCAGGTCAAGGTATTAAAGAAATTGTCTTAACAGGGGTTAATATTGGAGATTACGGCAAAGGAGAATTTGGAAATAAAAAACACGAGCATACTTTTTATGAATTGGTTCAAGCTTTGGATACCATTAAAGGGATTCATCGCCTGCGAATTTCGTCTATTGAGCCTAATTTATTAAAAGATAACACGATTGATTTTGTTTCACAAAGTAATTCATTTGTGCCTCATTTCCACATTCCTTTACAAAGTGGGAGTAATGTAATGCTTAAAGCGATGCGAAGACGTTACATGAAAGAACTGTATCAAGATCGCGTAGGGCATATCAAAAGCGTGATGCCCGATGCTTGTATTGGTGTGGATGTAATCGTTGGGTTTCCAGGCGAAACCGATGATTTATTTTTAGAAACTTACAATTTTTTAAACACTTTAGATACTTCATATCTTCATGTATTTACCTATTCCGAGCGTCCAAATACGCATGCTGCCACTCTTTCTGGAGTCGTACCAAAATCGGTGCGTTCGAAACGAAGTAAAATGCTGAGAGGCCTGTCTGTCAAAAAACGACGTGCTTTTTATGAAAGTCAAATAGGGAAGAAGCGAACTGTTTTATTTGAGGGGGAGAACAAAGAAGGGTATATTCATGGGTTCACTGAGAACTATGTCAAAGTAAAAGCACCTTGGAATCCAGAACTAGTCAATACATTGCACGGTATTACCCTTACTGAAATTGATTCAGACGGATTGGTAAGATTTGAATTTGAACAAGCGTTCGCACAAACTTAAATGCGTATTCCTACAGGAAGCATTTTTCTATAGCGACGATTTCCACGTATAAATTTTGCTACAGGGGGACTTGTAGGGACTACACTAATGTTTTTTTCACTAATATTTTCTAAAACGATTTTTAAAAAATTTTCAAGAAATTCGTCTGACATTAAAACTTCAGGAATATTTAGTTTTGTTAAGAAAATTTTTCGTTCTTGTTGAGAATATTCTAGGGTAGCCATATCGCCGCCAACATTTAATTCATATTGGCGTAAAAAAGCATTGTCTGTTAAATTAGAAGCGTCAACCATAATAAAGTGTTTTTCAGTAGGTTTATGATAATTCTAGACTGCAAATTTACAAAAAATAATCTAACTTATATTATATTAGCTTAGTGTATCAAAATGAAAATAAAATACCTGTCTATTTTTTACCTGGTTTAGCTGCCAATCCTAGTATTTTTAAAAACATTCAATTAGACCCTGATAGGTTTGAAATTCACTTTTTAGAATGGATGATTCCTTATCATGAGGAGTCTATTTCAGAGTATGCATTGCGTTTTTGTTCTAAAGTCAAACATTCAAATGCTGTTTTGGTGGGTGTCTCTTTTGGTGGTATTATTGCTCAAGAAATGAATTTGGTTCAAGATTTCAGAAAAATCATTATTATTTCGAGTGTTAAATCCCGTCAAGAATTACCGCTCCACCTTCAATTGGCAGGTACAACTAAGGCTTATAAATTTGTTCCCACCAGTCTTTTTGCACAAAATATTGATTTATTATCAAAATATGCTTTTGGAAAACCCATTGTAAAACGTCTAGATTTATACAAACAGTATTTATCCATCACAGACAAACGCTATTTGGACTGGGCCATCAAACAGGTTGTTTCTTGGAGTCAAGAAGTCAGTGACCCTAATTTAATCCACATTCATGGAAATAAGGATATTATTTTTCCAATTGATAAGATCGATGACTGTATTGTCGTTGAGGGTGGCACCCATATTATGATTTTGAATAAATTTAAATGGTTGAACGAAAATTTACCCAATTTGATTCTTGGTTAATGTCCGCTCGCCTTTTTTTTTGTATTTTTAAACCATTAAACCCATCCTATTATGCATTACATTAAAAATATTTTTTTTACAATCGGAACAATTTCTTTGGTTGGATTCCTAGTTTTAGCTTTTACGAGCCAACCCGTTTTAGAAATTGAACACGATTCTTTAGAAAACGATTATAATGTCTACGCCCTAGAAATTCCAAAAACCCTTGATTTTTCAGGGGAAGAGTTGCCAGTTTATACTCCCGATATTCGAGAACGTATGGATCGTGAGTTGCTTGTAAATACCTATTGGCAGTCTAATGGATTGTTGTTGTTTAAGCGGTCTCACCGATATTTCCCTGTCATCGAACCAATTTTAAAATCATATGGAATTCCAGATGATTTTAAATATTTAGCCCTTATAGAAAGTGGACTCCAAAATGTAACTTCTCCCGCAGGCGCCAAGGGGTTTTGGCAAATTATGGAAGCTACAGGCAAAGAATATGGGTTGGAAATTAATTCGAACGTTGACGAGCGTTATCATCTAGAAATGTCAACACACGTGGCTTGTAAATATCTATTGAAAGCCAAAGAAAAATTTGGCAACTGGACACTTGCGGCTGCCGCTTATAATGCTGGTGTCCGTGGAATTTCAAATCAACTTGAAAGACAACAGGTCAAAAACTATTATGACTTATTACTTGGAGAGGAGACTGGTCGTTACATATTTAGAGTAGTTGCTCTGAAAGAAATTATAAATCATCCACATAAATACGGATTCAATTTTACTGTTTCTGATTTATACGCACCCATACCAACATCTACAATTCAATTAGATACGGCTGTGACCGACTTTGTACAGTTTGCAAATAAATTAGGTCTTAATTATAAACAATTAAAGATTCATAATCCATGGTTGAGAGAAGGGTTTTTGAATAACAAATCCAGAAAATTGTACACTTTAGAAATTCCTGAAAAAGGGTATTATAATAGTAAAAACTAACGTCGCTTCCCGCCGCGTTGTTGTCCACCAAAATGTTGATTTGGCATCGTTGCTTTTTTCATCTGTTGCTTCATCATTTTGATTTGCTCAGACAACATATCTCGTTTATCTAGTTTTTGGGCTTCTTGCAATAATTTTTGCGCTTCTAACTTTCGACGCTTTGTAAAAGCAATTCCTGCTAAATTTAATTTAGCCATTGCTAAATCATGATCCATTGATAAACCAAAACTAATGGCGTTTTTAAAATATTTCTCAGCATCGTTCATGTTTGTTTGAGACACCATGATTCCTTTTAGGAAATTATAATAACCTTGTTGCTTTTTAGTCAATGCCGTTTTCGGATTCTTGATCTTATTAAGAAGGCGATCTGTTCCAGGGAAATCTTGTTTTCTAAGTTTAAGAAAAGCCAAAAGAATCATTTCATTTTTAAAATAGAAAAACACAAATATTAAAGCCAAGAGAATGAGCATAATCCCATTTCCGACATAGGTTTCTGTAATTTGATATACGCCATAAGCGATAATGGCTGTAGCTAGAACTAATTTTATATTTTTGTTGAACATATTTAAGGTTGTTTATTTTGCGAGTACAAAGGTAGTAAAAACAAATCAAAATTATTTTAAAATTAGGTTTGTCAAAGTAAAAACTCTTTGTATATTTGCACCGCGCTTAGAGTGAGGACTTGAGCGCATTTTTTAAAGATAATAACACTAGAAAAAGTTTTAAAAATATACTAAAATGAAAAGAACGTTTCAACCATCGAAAAGAAAAAGAAAAAACAAACATGGTTTTAGAGAAAGAATGGCTTCTGCCAATGGAAGAAAAGTTCTTGCTAGAAGACGTGCAAAAGGAAGAAAAAAAATAAGTGTTTCTTCTGAACTTCGTCACAAAAAATAATGATTAACAATTGTTAATATATTAAAGGTGTTGCTTGTAGCAACGCCTTTTTTTATACCCAAACGTTACTTAATTTCGTATCCTATTATAATACAATCAATTACAATAAAAAATGCCTAAAAATAAAGATCTTAAATCAATTTTAATTATAGGTTCGGGACCCATCGTCATCGGACAGGCTTGTGAGTTCGATTACTCTGGAACACAAGCTCTCCGTTCACTTAGAGAAGATGGAATTGAAACTATCCTAATTAATTCCAATCCAGCAACTATCATGACGGATCCAGCGATGGCCGATCATGTGTATTTATTTCCATTAACGACCAAGTCAATTATCAAAATTTTAAAAGAACACCCTCAAATTGATGCGGTTCTTCCGACTATGGGTGGGCAAACAGCTTTGAACCTTTGTATAGAGGCAGATGAAAAAGGAATTTGGGAAGATTTTGGAGTGGATATTATAGGGGTTGATATTGAGGCTATTAATATTACAGAAGATAGAGAGAAGTTTCGTGAGTTGATGCTGAAAATTGGAATTCCAATGGCGCCACAAGCGACGGCAACCTCTTTCTTAAAAGGAAAAGAAATTGCTCAAGAATTTGGGTTTCCACTCGTCATAAGAGCCTCTTTTACTTTAGGAGGTGATGGTGCTGCCATTGTACATAAAGAAGAAGATTTTGATGAATTATTAACTCGTGGACTTGAGATTTCTCCTATCCATGAAGTTATGATTGATAAGGCCTTACTTGGTTGGAAGGAATATGAATTAGAATTGCTAAGAGATTCTAATAATAATGTGGTGATAATTTGTTCAATTGAAAATATGGATCCAATGGGGATTCATACAGGGGATTCAATTACCGTGGCTCCTGCAATGACTTTGAGTGATCGGACGTATCAGAGAATGCGTGATATGGCCATTCATATGATGCGCAGTATCGGAGATTTTGCAGGAGGATGTAACGTGCAATTTGCAGTGTCTCCAGATGAAAAAGAAGATATCATTGCCATCGAAATCAATCCGCGTGTCTCGCGATCCTCGGCATTGGCAAGTAAAGCAACAGGCTATCCCATTGCAAAAATTGCAGCTAAATTAGCTTTGGGCTATCACTTAGATGAACTTAGTAATCAAATTACAAAATCGACTTCAGCTTTATTTGAACCGACTTTAGATTATGTAATTGTTAAAATTCCAAGATGGAACTTTGATAAATTTGAAGGATCAGATAGAACTCTAGGCTTGCAAATGAAATCTGTTGGGGAAGTAATGGGAATTGGACGTTCGTTTCAAGAAGCACTTCACAAAGCAACACAATCGCTTGAAATTAAAAGAAATGGTTTAGGAGCCGACGGAAAAGAAAATAAAAATTACGATCAAATTATTGAAAAATTAACCCATGCATCATGGGATCGTGTATTTATTATTTATGATGCTATTCAGATGGGAATTCCCCTAAGTCGTATTCATGAAATCACTAAAATTGATATGTGGTTTTTGAAACAATATGATGAATTACATCATCTTAAAAATGAAATTTCTACCTTCAAAATTGATTCTATTGATAAAACTTTATTGCTAGAAGCGAAGCAAAAAGGATATGGCGATCGACAAATTGCACATATGTTAGGCTGTTTGGAAAGTCAAGTGTACAATAAACGTGAAGAACTTGGAATCAATCGTGTTTATAAATTAGTAGATACCTGTGCTGCGGAGTTCGAAGCAAAAACACCTTATTACTATTCAACATTTGAAAGTGATATGGAAACAGCGAATGGCAACCGTTTTTCAGACAATGAAAGCATTGTTTCTGATAAGAAAAAAGTCATTGTATTAGGATCTGGTCCCAACCGTATTGGTCAAGGAATCGAGTTTGATTACTGCTGTGTACACGGAGTTTTAGCCGCTGCTGAATGTGGGTATGAAACCATTATGATTAACTGTAATCCTGAAACCGTTTCTACAGATTTTGACACCGCTGATAAGTTGTATTTTGAACCTGTATTTTGGGAACATATTTACGACATCATTAAACACGAAAAACCAGAAGGAGTGATAGTTCAGTTAGGAGGTCAAACGGCTTTGAAACTTGCTGAAAAATTAACCAAATATGGCGTTAAAATATTAGGAACTAGTTTTGAATCCCTAGATTTAGCAGAAGATAGAGGTTTATTTTCAAACCTTTTGAAAGAGAATAGCATTCCTTACCCTGAATTTGACATTGCAACGACGGCTGATGAAGCAGCAGCCATTGCAGATGTGTTGGATTTTCCAATTTTAGTTCGTCCTTCTTATGTACTAGGGGGGCAGGGAATGAAAATTGTAATTAACAAAGAAGAATTAGAAAAACATGTTGTTGAATTACAAAGTAGAATGCCAGGGAATCAGTTGCTGTTAGATCACTATTTAGATGGGGCAATTGAAGCAGAAGCGGATGCTATTTGCGATGGTGAAAACGTATATATTATTGGCATCATGGAGCATATAGAGCCTTGTGGAATTCACTCTGGCGATAGTAATGCAACCTTACCACCATTTAATTTAGGTAATTTAGTGATGCAACAAATTAAAGACCATACCAAAAAAATTGCTTTGGCACTCAATACGGTCGGTCTTATAAACATACAGTTTGCCGTGAAAGATGATATGGTATATATTATTGAAGCCAACCCAAGAGCATCTCGTACGGTTCCATTCATAGCAAAAGCCTATGGCGAACCTTATGTGAATTATGCTACTAAAGTGATGTTAGGAGAAAAGAAAGTGACGGATTTTGACTTTAACCCACATTTGGAAGGTTATGCCATCAAACAACCTGTGTTCTCGTTTAATAAATTTCCAAATGTAAACAAGCAACTTGGGCCTGAAATGAAAAGTACAGGAGAAAGTATTTTATTTATAGACAGTCTAAAGGACGATGAGTTTTATAATCTCTACTCGAGAAGAAAAATGTACTTGAGTAAATAATTAATTAAAGCGACTTTTTAGTCGCTTTTTTTTATCAACTCAAAATCAAAAACTACAGTAACTATTTCCGCAATTTTTGAACTGACAATGCTTGGGATTTCAACATCAAAATCATTGGGTGAAATTTCAAAAGATCCTTTAAAGTTGAACGTATTTTTAGAAGGGGTGATTTCTACAGAAACGTTTTCAATCGGTTTTGTCACGCCATGGAAACTTAGCGTCCCAATAATACTGTATGTATTTTGAATGTTTTCTAAAGAAAAATCTACTAATTCCCCTTTGAAAATAGCTTTGGGAAATTCATCTGACTCGGCATAGTTTTCATTAAAATGCTCTTCCATAAGCGCATTTTTAAAACGAAACCCTTTGACTAGTGCAAGGGCAGCAAATTGCCCATTGGCTGTATTTAAAATTGCAGTTACATTAGTATTGGACGCTTTTATTTCTTCAAAAGCTTCAACACTAGCTTCAAAATTTAGAACTCCAGATTTGGTCAGATATTTCTCTTGAGAAAATCCTACCACAGAAATGAAAGCGAATAATAAATATAAGTTTTTCATGTGTGTACTTTTATTGTTTTTTTATGGGTCACAACTTATATCCGTTTAGCTATTTTACTTGGATATCAAGTTTTTAGTTATGGATGGTTCATTGTTTTGGCCTTATATTATTCAGCAAACCCTTCAGATTGCCATCGTATAATCAAATCTATAGAAGCTTGAGGGATTCGCGACCCGCCAAGTGGCATAAATCCACCTTCTCCAGACTGTCTGTTGATACGATCTATAAGATTTGTGTTTTCAATAGAGCTCTGAACCTCACTTAATGTTGTTAATGGAACTCCAGCACCGTTGATTGCAGGGTTGGAATGGCAAGCAACACAGTTGGAATCAAATATGGGTTTTATTTGTTCTGAATACGTAATAACTACTTCAGGATCTACCTGGTCTATAAGATCATTTTCACTTGCATTCGTACAAGAATTAATTAAAAAAGCAAGTGTAATCGTAAAAATAGATTGTGTGATTCTCATGTCAATTATTGTTTTCTATTTTCAAATTTAATTCTTTTTTTGTTTAGAATGTAAAGAATTCAATATTAATCTTTACCTTTAATCTTGTTTAACTATTTTATGCATATGCGAAACAAAATTATATTTAGTTTTATTTTAGTTCTTGGTATAATCTTTGCATATAATTACATGTATCCAGATCACAGGTCAATTAGTGAAGAGTCAGTTAGTTACAAGTTAGATGCGGAGTCTTTATTTAATGAATTTATTGAAGATTCTCAACAAGCTGAATTAAAATATTTGGATCAAACCATTGTTGTTTCAGGTGTTATAACATCTATAAACGCTGAAAATATAACAATTAGTAATAAAATTTATTGTCAATTTGAGACTCTAAATAGTAATTTTAAAGTAAACAAGTCTATTGCAGTCAAAGGAAGATGTATTGGATTTGATGATTTATTAGAAGAGATTAAACTCGATCAATGTAGTATTATAAAATAATTTATGAAGTACCTATTACTTATTTTAGCTTTCAATTTTTCCTTTGCTCAAACGGATGTGTTTGACTGTGCACGTACAGGAACTGCTGAAGAAATGGAAGCATTTTACACCTCCAATCCAAAATTAGTGGATACATTAAATGACCGAGGAAGCTCGCCACTCACCTTAGCAGCTTATTATAACAACATTGCAGTTGCCAATTACTTAATAGACAAAGTTGACAACATCAACGGAAATAGTGACGATGGCACGCCTCTAATGGCTGCTGTGGTTAAAGGACATGTAGAAATTACCGAAGCTTTTGTAAAAGCGGGTGCAGATCCTAACCTAACCGATGCAAATGGTGCCACTGCCTTACACTATGCGGTTATGTTTAATAACCAACAACTAGCAACCCTACTAATGGAGGCTGGTGCCAGTGCTTTTATGAAAAACAATGTGGGTCAATCTCCTTTGGATTTTGCAAAAATGCACAACGATGAAACATTAAATACCATTTTAAATAAATAATTTCTAAATACTTATATTATGAAAAAAATTACTTTTATTCTTACATTATTAATTTCCTCTTTTGGTTTTGCACAAAACGTTTCTACAGGAGTTGTCACACTGACATCTGATTTTAGCGTACAGTTCGATGTGAATGGTACTACTAACGTCGTTACCATGACCATGGTTGGACCTGACAATGTTTGGTTAGCGGTTGCTCTAAACACAAGTGCGGGTAATAGTATGGGTTCTGGAGGTGAAGATGCAATTATTTACCATAGTGGTGGTTTATCAGATCGTAATTTGACAGGAGGGCAGAATGCTCCAAATACAGATTCCTCTCAAGATTGGACTTTAGTAAGTAATGATGTGATTTCAGGAGAAAGAACAATTGTAGCAACTAGAGCGCGGTCTACAGGAGATACTAATGATTTCACATTTCCAACAAGTACCACAGCATTTCCAATGCTTTGGGCTAAGGGGTCTAGCCTTAATTTAGGTTATCATGGTTCTAGAGG
>MDSY01024999.1_pt1 | contig 150523 bp, 142 predicted proteins | sample 811131 | NCBI WGS metagenome assembly MDSY01 (sample SAMN05326643, study PRJNA326480) | marine metagenome | isolation source: seawater | place: Atlantic Ocean: South West | collected 2010 | reverse complement strand
TTTAACTCTTCCGCCACGTACCAATACTATCGAGTGCTCTTGGAGGTTGTGTCCTTCTCCGGGGATGTATGCATTGACTTCCTTTCCGTTTGTCAATCGAACACGCGCTACTTTACGCATCGCTGAGTTCGGTTTTTTCGGGGTAGTTGTGTAAACACGTGTACATACTCCTCTCCTTTGTGGACACGAATCCAAAGCAGCCGATTTACTCTTCTTGGTAATAGTGACTCTTCCTTTTCGTACTAATTGTGCAATAGTTGGCATATAAAATTTTAAATTTTTTCCCTTTTAAAGGGCTGCAAATGTAAAACTTTTTTTTTTGGATTCAAACTGATTTCACCTAAAATACATTACTTATTTTTTAAATTATTAACAATAGCTTTTTGTTAGCAGTATTGAATTCTTAGAAAATTAAACAAAGTCTAAAAAAAACCAAAACTTGGCTCCAATATTTATGGTTTTTGAAAATGGGTTTTTACTCAAAATATATTGCGAAAAATGTTTGGATTTAGAAGCCAAATCTTTTGAGCGCTTGATTAAGACTATAAACTAACTAAATTGTTCATCAAAATTAAAAATCTAGATAAACCATTCTTTAATTAATTAATTAAAGCTACAATACAGATAAAGTCAAGCGTTAAATTATAATTATTAAATAAATAATACCTATAAATAGTCTAAATAAGACTTTGATTTAACCATCCGTTAAACCTCTAATGATTTCGCATTCTTCATCAGTCCATTCTAAAAAATCAACTTTTGTGAAAAAATCGCTAACCTCTGTTTGAAAAAGAGTGTATTCAATCGAACGAATGTTGGGCGCCATAAGCCCTCCTCCGTCATGAGATGCATTGAAAACATCATGACCCAGTTCGTGATAAATCAAAAATATTTGCTCACCTGTATCGAGATTTCTAAAAGTAGTTTCGTCAATTAAAATTCTCACGTAATCTCGACAAGAACCATCGGCTCTTCCAGCAACATTATCTCGTAAATCCGTAGAAACAAAATTGACGTCATCATCCTCGATGTATGAAAGATCGATCCCATACAGAGCGGCAGACTCCTTGAAAATTCCCCAATAAGAATTCAAAAGATTCGGTCTCCCTTTAGAATAAATAGGGTCATTATCGTAATCTAGAACGACTACCTCTTCTTCCACAACCTCCTCAGCAGGAACTTCGGGTTCAACTGGATCTGCCGAACAAGCCGACAACAATACTAAAAGGATCAGGTAATGTTTTTTCATAATGATAATTTTATAGTTATTCTTTTGGGTACGAAGATCGTGAAGTTGTGAATGAATTACTATTAAACAAAATTACTAAAGTCTAAATATTTTTACCACATAATTTGTTAAAAAATGAAAAAAATACTTAAAATGATTCCCATAAATTAAATTTTAAGCCTAACATAACAAAGGAGTACATTAAGAAAACCTGTTTTTTAAAAGTATTTTAATCAAGTGTTATTTTTTAAAAATTCGGTGTGAATATCAGCTTATATTTTTACTACCTTTAGATTATGAAATATTTAAATATTACCCTTGTCCTTTTTGTAATTAGTACTTCTGCCAAAAGCCAAAATAGCATAAATCTTAACAACCCAATCAGTTTTGAAACCGTTAGAATAATGGCTAAAAAAATGAACAATACTTCCCTAGACCTGAATACAATAAAAGGGAGCCCCTATTTCAACGATAGCTTTAAAGCCGCTGTTTTAACCATTCAAAACATTGAGGGTGACAATCAAATATGGCTTCGCTACAACGGTTACAATGATGAAATTGAAATTGGACAAAGTGAAAAACAACTTACTTCAGATGAAGCTCTTCTTAATACAAAAGATATTCGAGCAAGTTTTGACGGTAAAACCTATCAATACAAAACTTTCACGACAAAAAAGGGTGTGAAGATTGAAGGCTATTTAGTAATCCTTTATGAAGGCCAACGGTACAGTTTTTTTAGGCAAGACAAAAAAAAACTGTCTGAAGGGAGAAAAGCTAAAACCCCCCTAGAAGCTGACATTCAACCACGTTTTAGTAATATTAGCACATATTTTATGTCAAGTGATAATAACAAAATCAGTGAAATAAGTATGAAATTAAAAAATATTATACCCCTAATTCTTGCTGAAGATTATCCTAAAATGCAAAAAATAAAAGCAGAATTTAAAAAAATTAAAACTGAGAAAAAACTCATTGAATTGATCAAAACCTTGGAAGAATAGTCTTAATCTACTTCAAAAGTCCTTGCGGTATTCGATTCCTATATTTTAAATTCGAATTTACTTATGATTTATTATTTTTAAAAAGCTTTCATTGGTTTATGAAAGCTAATTTGACAGAAAAATATCGAAAATAATGACTGTTTTGACGATAACTTTACCTGGCGAGTAGTTTGTGTAATCACGAAGTATAATAAAAGCAAAGTACACTCAAAGATACTTGATTGGTTAATAAATATCCTACAAGCCTTTAAAAATAATCTGTTTATGATCAAATTAAAGAAATTTAAATTACTGATTTACAGTTAATTGTTATTAATATTTTACACAACTTATTCTATTATTAGAATCAAATAAAAAAAATTCAACAAATTTTAACGTAATGTTAAATTAATATTATAATTTCGTTAACAAATTTTTAACTATATATTAATATGAAAAAACTACTACTATTGACCTCGGCATTGATGCTTGTTGCATTCACTGCCCTGGCCCAAAAAACAGTAACAGGTGTTGTTTCAGATGATAGTGGAATCCCACTTCCTGGAGCATCTGTTGTAGAAAAAGGTACCAACAACGGTGTTAGTACTGATTTTGACGGTAATTATTCCATTGAAGTCACTGAGGGAGCTGTCCTAGAGTTCAGCTTTATCGGTTACGAAACTTCGGAGCAAAATGTTGGATCATCCGATTCTATGGACGTTTCTCTCTCAGCAGATAACGAATTAGATGAAATTGTACTTACTGCTTTAGGTTTAGAAAAGAAAAAAGACGACGATCTTTCCTCTACAACTAAAGTAGAAGTTGATCAACTGCAACGTTCTGGAGAATCAGGTTTACTTCAAGGAATTTCTGGAAAAACTTCTGGGGTTAACATTACCCGTAATTCAGGAGATCCAGGCTCTGGAGCATACATTCAGCTTCGTGGACAAAACACAATCAACGGAGACAATTCTCCACTTATTGTATTAGATGGTGCAATTATCTCTAATGCAAATATCGGTGGTACAACCGGTGGTGTTGTTCAACAGTCTCGATTAAACGACATTAACCCCGAAGATATTGCTTCGGTTACAGTAATTAAAGGAGCTTCTGCTGCTGCAATTTATGGAACTGGTGCTGCAAATGGGGTGTTGGTTATTGAAACTAAACGTGGATCATCTGACTCTAAAGGTTGGAGTGTAAATGTTAAGTCTTCTATCTCTGTTGACGAAATTAATGCTGAATGGGCTAAACAAGACGTCTGGGGACAAGGATTTGACGGTATTTGGTCAGGTAGTCCTGGAGTTGGATTTTACAATCAATCTACTTCCGTTACTTATGGAGATGAAATTGCATTACGTTCCGGTGGAGCTGATACTTACGATTTTAGCACCAATGTTTTCGAAACCCCTGATGGAAGAAGAATTGGAGATATTGTTACAAAAAATAACAAAACTATCTACAACCAATCAAACAGAGATGCTGTATTTGGAAACGGGTACACTTACGAAAATTCTGTAAACTTAGCTTACACAGACGAAAAGTCTAGAACATATCTTTCTTTCGCCAACTTTGATCAAAGTGGTATCATTCAAGGGAACTCTGACTATAAGAGAACGACTTTGAAATTGAATAACACTACTCAAGCTAACGATAATTTGTTGTTCAAGATTTCATCTTCGTACACAAACATCGAATCCAATCGAGTTCAGACAGGATCTAACCTAAATGGTTTATACCTAGGTTACCTGAGAACATCTCCTGATTTTGATATTCGTGACTGGCAAGGGAAAAACTTTAGAACTGTTGGGTCTGCCACTTTTGAGACTCCAAATTCTCACAGAAGTTACCGTAGACCAACTGGATCGTACAGAACTTTTGATAATGCGTCTGGATCATATAACTATTCTGCGCCTACCTATAACAATCCTCTATGGACAATCAATCAACAACAAAATGTAAACACAGTTGACCGTTTTATTTTTGCTCCTGAGGTAAACTATAAATTAGGTTTCTTAAACCTTGTTGCTCGTTATAGTATGGACTTTTACCAAGATAATCGTACTGATTATCAACCTGCAGGATCTGCCGGTAGTGGTAACAACGGAACTTGGGATGAAGATCGTATAACCGAGAAAAACTCTCAATTGAACTTATTTATTACAGGTGATAACAAATTAACTGATGATATTAATATTAATTATGTTGTAGGTTATCAACAAATCGAAAACAATTATAGAAGATTAAGTGCTTTTGAAGCTAACTTTACAAATCCTGATCAGATATTTTTTAATCCAGGTAACACAACTGGTTTGAATTCTACTCCAAGTGGATTTACCTCGTTAACTAGAAAAAGTGGTGTCTATGGTCTTATCAACCTTGAGCTATACGATAACATTCTTGTAGAACTTACTGGACGTGGAGAACGTGTTTCTACATTACCAGGAGCGGGAGTGATTTTCTACCCAAGTGCATCTCTTGGTTACAAAATTACGGATCTAATTGCTGCTGACTTCCTTAACTTTGGTAAGTTAAGAGTATCTTATGGTGAAGTTGGAATTGAAGCTAATCCTTATGCAACTTCAACAACCTATGGTCCCGGTGGAACTGGAAGTAGTTGGGGAGATGATTTGGCTGGTAATCTTTACGGAAATCCATTTGCACGGGGTACAACTGCAGGTAATCCAAATTTGAAAGAAGAAAGAAAAAGTGAAATAGAAGCAGGTTTTGATGTGCGTATGTTTGATAGCCGAATATCTCTTGGCTTTACTTGGTATGACAACAAAACTAAAGATGTGATTTTGGCATTACCAATTACTCCATCTTCTGGATTTACAAATTCACTTCAAAATGCTGCCACAATAACCAACAAAGGTATTGAGATTGATTTCAAAGCTGATCTACTTAGATCAGATGACTTGAATGTATCTGTTAATGGTAGCTTTACTAGAAATAGAAACCTTGTGACAGATTTAGCAGGCAGTTCTTATTTCGCCCTTAATGGATTTACTTCTACCTCTTCAGGAATTGCAGAAGGATACCCTTACGGTGTTCTTAGAAGTGGGGTATATGAAAGAGTAGTACCAGGAGACAAATCGTCAGCATATGTACTTAATGCAAATAAATTCCCAAATGCAGCTGCTGAAAAAGAAGTAGGTATTGGAGACCCTAACCCAGACTATCGTGCTGGTCTTGGATTAAATGCAAGCTACAAGAACTTTTCTTTTTCTGCTATGTTTGAAACATCTCAAGGAAATGACGTATGGAATGGAACTTATGGTGTTTTACACTACATGGGAGTTCATGCAAATACTGGGGCAAAAACAGTTAACAATACTGGTGCAACAATAACAAACAGTGCTGGAACACCAATACCTGCTGGAGCTACTTTCCGTGGATATTTGGAAGACTTTGGCGGTGGGCCAGTTGCAATTGACTCTGAATGGTGGACTACCAATGGTGGTGGATTCGGAGATGTTGGAGAGCCTTTTATAATGGATGGTTCTTGGGTTAAACTAAGAGAAATTACTCTTAGCTATAGCTTCGACAAATCTCTTCTTGAGAGCATAAAAGTTAATTCATTAGTACTTTCAGTATCTGGAAGAAACTTATTTACATGGACTGACATTGAAGGCTTTGACCCAGAGAATAACTTAACTGGAGCATCAAGAGGTAGAGGTTTAGAGTATTTCAGTAACCCTGGAACACGATCTTTCCTGACTACACTTAGAATTGGATTTTAAATAAATGAACATGAAGAAAATATACAAATTAATTTTACCGATTTTTGCCATGCTAACAATAGTTAGTTGCGAAAATTACACAGAGGACATAAACAGTGATCCTAACGCATTCGTAAAGGCTTCGGCTGACCTTCTTATTGGTCAGGTACAGCTTGCATTAATGCAACACATGGGAAGTAACAACGCTCGTTACGCATCTGTTTTTAATAATCAGATGAGTGGAGGTGACCGTCAATATTTGACATTGAACACATACTCTCCAAACCGAGCGAACTATAATAATATGTGGAATAATGCATATGTTGATGGTATAACAAACGCTCAAGTAATTATTGATGCTGATGATTCATCAGACTTGGTTAAGGGAATTGCACAAATTCTTCAAGGAACTTTATATGCAGACATGGCATTACTTTATGGTGATGTACCGTTTACACAAGCTATAGATCCTGTTGAATATCCTGACCCTGCATACGATAGTCAAGCTTCAGTTGTAGATGGAGGAATTGCGCTTATTGAAGCAGGAATTGCTAAAGTTGGAGGTGCGACTATAGCTGCTGGTTACGGTGGTAATAGATTATCTGGAGGAACATGGGCTGAAGCTGGACGCACTCTAGCTGCTCGTTTTGCTCTAGCATCTGCAGACTACCCTAAAGCAAAACAACTTGCAACTGCTGGAATTCGAACTAAAGCCAGTGATTTAGTAACTCAACATGGAAATGCTCAATACAACAGAAACTTAATGTATCAGTTCGTTATTGACCAAAGACAAGATTACTTAGTTGCTACAGATTCACATTTAGCAAATTTGTTGGATGGAAATACTCCGAGAAAACTAGCTACTCCAAAAAAAGACTTAATCTATGATAGTTACTTCCTAGCTGATGGTACTCCAGGAGATCCATCTTACCGTACTTTGATTAATACAAATGATGGTGGTAGATTTTCTCAGACCTCACCTGCTCCTATAGCAACCTATTATGAGAATGAACTCATTCTTGCAGAGGTAGAACAAAGGTTGGGCAATGATGCTGCAGCCTTAACGCACTTAAATGCTGTTAGAGCTCAGTTAGCTATTGATTATGGTTCTGATGCTACTGGATTTCCATTGTCAAATTCGTCGGGAGCTACTTTGCTAGAGGAAATTATGGAGGAAAAATACATTACCTTAGTAGGTGAATTGGTTTCATACCACGATTTAAGAAGAACTAGTAATTTGATAGGTGTTCCTAACAAATCAGGTAGTCCAGCTGCTCTAGAATATCCTCAACGTTTCCTTTATCCACAAAATGAGGTTGATACTAACGATAATGTTCCGAAACCACTCCCAACATTTTTTCAACCAACAACATTATTTTAATCTAATTTAGATTATTTAAAAAGGCTGCCTTACGGTAGCCTTTTTTTTTGACTATTTTTTAAAAATTATTCTTTTACGTACGATAAGAAACAACTAGCTTTAACAAAAATTGAAAATGGATACACAAGAGATCTTCGGCGTTCGTGCCATAATAGAATGCATAGAAGCGAATCAAAATATTGAAAAAGTATTTTTATTAAAAGATCAAAGAAGTCCTCTTTTCAAGCAACTTGAAAATTTACTTCGTGAAAAAAAAGTAGCACATAGCTATGTCCCTGTTGAACGTCTTGATCGCTTTTCTACTAAAAATCATCAAGGGGCAGTTGCTACCATCTCACCCATTTCCTATTGGGATTTAGAGCCCTTGATTGAAGAGGTTTTAGAAAAGGAAAAAGCCCCTGTATTTTTACTTCTAGACAATATTACTGATACCCGCAATTTAGGCGCTATCATTCGTTCTGCATCAGCCACAGGAGTTGCAGGAATTATACTTCCACAAACAGGAAGTGCTAGAATCAATTCCGATACAATTAAAACCTCTTCAGGAGCCTTATTTTCGGTGCCCATTGCCAAAGTAGATCACTTAAAAGATGCCGTTTATTTGTTAAAAGCTTATGACATTGAATCCCTTGCTATTTCAGAAAAGGTTTCAGATACCGTTTATCAAAAAGACCTCAAGAAATCCATTGCCCTAATTATGGGGTCTGAAGAAAAAGGAATTTCAAAAGGAATTTTGAATGTTGTAACTGAAAAAGCTAGACTTCCAATGGAAGGAGTTATAGCCTCACTTAATGTTGCTGTTGCTTGTGGATGTGTACTCTACGAAATTATAAGACAACGTAAATTCTCTTAACTTACCTATCTTAGTGCTATGATAGCACCTTTAGCAGAACGTATGCGTCCAAAAACGATTGACCAATATGTTGGTCAACAACATTTGATTGGACCCAAAGGTGCATTGCTACCCATATTGAAAACAGGACAGTTACCCTCACTAATATTGTGGGGGCCTCCTGGGACTGGAAAAACCACCCTAGCTACACTAATGGCTAAAACAAACGATCGCCCTTTTTACAGCCTTTCAGCAATAAATTCAGGAGTAAAAGAAGTCCGTGAAATAATTGATAAAGCCAAAAAAAGCGGAGGGCTTTTTACTCAAAAGGCTCCTGTGTTGTTCATTGATGAAATCCATAGGTTCAGTAAGTCTCAACAGGACTCTCTTTTAGGCGCAGTCGAAAAAGGGTTTGTAACCTTGATAGGCGCTACAACTGAGAATCCCAGTTTTGAAGTAATCAAAGCTTTGCTTTCACGTTGCCAAGTTTACACTCTTAATCCTCTTCTCATAGAAGATCTTCAGCTTCTTGTAAAACGCGCAATTCTAGAAGATGAAATTCTAAAAGAAAAAAAAATTATTCTAACTGAGGATCAGGCACTCCTCAGGTTATCAGGTGGTGATGCCAGAAAAATATTATCATTACTTGAACTCGTAGTAATGAGCCAAGAAGGAAATAAAATTAATATTACCGATGAAATTATACTTGAAAGAGCGCAAACCAAAATGGTTTTATTTGATAAAGACGGTGATCAACATTATGACATTATATCGGCTTTTATAAAGTCCATTCGAGGAAGTGACCCCAATGCAGCTGTTTACTGGTTAGCAAGACTTATTGAAGGGGGTGAAGAAGTTAAATTCATTGCTCGTCGATTACTTATTTTGGCATCTGAAGATATTGGAAATGCAAATCCAACTGCACTTGTGCTAGCAAACAGCACATTCCAAGCAGTTTCAGTAATTGGGTATCCTGAAGCTCGTATATTATTGAGTCAGTGTACAGTGTATTTAGCAACAAGTCCAAAAAGTAATGCAAGTTATAAGGCCATAGGAATAGCTCAAGAACTCGTAGATGACACTGGAAGCCTACAAGTGCCTTTAGCCCTTAGAAGTGCTTCCACTCCACTCATGAAAGATTTAGACTATGGTAAGGGATACCAATATGCTCATGATTATGATTTGAACTTTGTTGAACAAGAATTTTTACCACAAGAAATTAGTGATACTAAATTTTATGAGCCTGGTCAAAATTCTAAAGAGGAGAGTATTCGCTTGTTTCTAAAAAAACGCTGGAAAGATAAATATGAATATTAGTTCTTTTTCCAAAAAAATGGAGTGAACAAAATCAAAACAGTAAAGAGCTCTAACCTTCCCAAGAGCATAAGAAAAGAAGCCCACCATTTTCCAAGTGAAGGTAATTCACTGAATGAAAATGAAGGCCCATAATTACCCAATGCTGGTCCAACATTTCCTAAACTCGAAGCAGCAACACCAATCGCTGACTCAAAATTCAATCCTAAAGCTCCAAAAACTAGAGCTCCAAAAATAAAAGACAACATGTAGAGTATGAAAAAGGCATAAATATTATGGATTATTTCTTCTTTAAGTATGGAGCCATTGTACCTAGGCTGAATAATAGCATTGGGATGCAAGGCGCGTTTGAACTCTAAAAAACCACTTTTTATCATCATCAAATGACGTACTGCTTTGATTCCACCAGATGTAGATCCTGCAGAACCTCCCATAAACATTAATCCAAAAAAAACGATGGTCAAAAAGGGAGTCCATGATGTAAAATCAGCGGTCACAAATCCAGTTGTGGTAATCACTGCAACTATTTGGAAAAAAGCGTGGCGGAATGAACTTTCTAGCCTTCCCAATACATGGGGATGATCAAAAGAACTTAATGTCAAATCTACTTGGGTAAACAAAACAACAGTTACTGCCAAGGTTGCAATTCCAATAAAAAAGATAAAATACTTAAACTCTTGGTCTCGAAGAATTTTTTGAACTTTTCCTGTAAAAGCAAAATAACTTAAAACAAAATTAGTTCCAGCTATGATCATAAAAAAAGTGATGATGTACTGAATGATAGGGGTATCATTCCAAAAAGCAATACTTGAATTTTTAGTGGAAAACCCACCCGTAGAGACAGTACTCATAGCGTGATTAACAGCATCAAATAAACTCATTCCTACAAAAAACAGAAGTAAGGTCTCAATCAATGTAAATCCAAAATAAATAAACCACAATCGTTTTGCAGTGTCCGTAATTCTTGGGTGTAGTTTATCACTGCTAGGTCCTGGTGCTTCTGCAGCAAACAATTGCATTCCACCTATTCCCAATAGAGGTAAAATAGCAATTGCCAAAACAATAATTCCCATTCCGCCAATCCAATGCGTTGTGCTTCTCCAAAACAAAATACCCTTAGGTAAAGATTCAATATCATTTAACACAGAAGAACCTGTAGTTGTGTATCCAGACATTGTTTCAAAAAATGCAGATGAAACATCGGGGATAACCCCCGAAAAAAGATAAGGAAGCATTCCAGATAAGGACATCAAAATCCATCCAAAACTAACCACAATATACCCCTCTCTTTTTTGAATTTGCTTGCTGTGATTCCGAGATAAAAGCATGATAAAAACCCCTAAAAATAAAACTAAGAAAGCAGCAAAAGTTAGCTCAAAGGTAACGCCGTCATCGGTCAATAGACTTACCAAAGAAGACAACAACATGAATCCTCCATTGAAAAGAAGAAGCACTCCCATGAGGTTTGCTATGATTTGTTTATTGATTTTATGCATCTTACTGAAACAAACTTTCTACTTTTCGAATCGCTCGAGGTAGGCAACAAACAACAACTCGATCTCCTGCTTCAATAGTGTAATCTCCTAAGACGATAGCACCTGTACCGTCTTTTATTACTCCTCCAATTGTAGCAGATCTTGGGAAGTTAATATCCTTAATGCTTAAACCGTTGACTTTAGATTCTGGTTTTACAATAAATTCTAAAATTTCAGCATTCATATTTGTCAATGTAGTCATATCGACAACCTCTCCCCTTCTAATGTATCTAAAGATAGTATTTGCCGTAAGTAATTTTTTATTGATTAAAGTATCTATTCCTATTGAATGTGATAGTTGAAAATAATCCATGTTCTCAACTAAAGCAATCGCTTTCTTGACTTTTTTTGATTTGGCCATTAAACAGGACATTATGTTGGTCTCCGAATTTTCGGTAACCGATATAAAAGCATCCATTGAATCAATATCTTCTTCTTCTAGGAGTTCTACACTCCTTCCATCCCCGTGAATTACCATGGCATCAGGAAGTTGATCTGCAATTTCAAAAGCCTTTGTTTTATTTTGCTCTACAATAGTGACATTAAAATTTTTCCCACACAACTCACGAGCAGTATTCAAGCCTATTTTACCACCCCCTAAAATCATGATATTTTTAATGGATTCTTTGGTTTTTCCGGTCAACTTGTATAATTCCTCTACTCCTTCCTTCAAGGTTATAAAATAAACTTGATCATTAGATTCAAAAACTGTGTCTCCCCTCGGAATTATTGTGTACTGGGTTTCTTTGCGTTGCAAAGCAATGGGCATAAAATGTAGATCTGGAAATATCGTTGCCGCCTCTTTTACAGATTTTCCGACAAAAGGGACCGAGGGGTCCAATTTTGTTCCAATAAGGGTGAGTTCGCCATTTTCAAACTCATAACTGTCACTAAATGCTGACTGATCGAGTAGTTGTTGTATTTCAATAGCAGCTAATTCTTCGGGTGAAAAAAGCTCATCTACGCCTAAATCAAAAAAACTAACCCCATCAGGGGCATTAATAAATTCAATACTTGAAATACGAGCAAGTGTTTTTTTACACCCCAACTGCTTTGCTAAAGCACAAATAGTTATGTTAGTGGTCTCTTGTGCGGTGACACAAATAAAAAGATCGGAGTTTCCAACATCGGCATCTCTAATCAAGGATAAGGAACATGCATCACCCTTTATTGTTTTGATATCTAAATTATTTTCAGCATAATTGAGACGCTCCTTATCTGTGTCAATAAGGGTAATATCTTGGGATTCGAAAGAAAGAAGTTTAGCAAGATGAAATCCAACTTCTCCAGCCCCTGCGATAATTATTTTCATAGAGTGATATTCGGTAAACTCACAACAAATATACTAATTAGTTTAGAGTTTGTTCAAAAATGTAATTCTCATAAATCTAAATTGAATTGATACAATACTTTACTGTGATTAATGAGAACTAAATAGCGGATAAAATCACTCCATTACATATCTTTGCATACTATGAAAAAAAGCGTTACCCCATATGCTAACAAGCAAGGTTCCAAAAAAAAACAGGTTACCAAAATGTTTGATGGAATTTCTTCAAATTATGACTTTTTGAATCGAGTTATCTCCCTTGGTATTGATATTAAATGGAGAAATAGAGTTGTTGAAATTTTGATGCCCAAAAAACCCAACAGTATTTTGGATATTGCTACTGGAACAGCAGATTTGGCTTTAGCACTCAATAAAACAAAAGCCTCAAAGATTGTTGGCCTTGATATTTCTCCAGGAATGCTCGCCAAGGGGAAGGATAAAGTTAGTGCACAAAATCTAGAAAACACTATTGAAATGGTTCTGGGAGATAGTGAGGCATTAAAGTATAAAGAATGTTCCTTCGATGCAGTTACTGTGGCTTTTGGAGTTCGGAATTTTGAAAACCTCGAATTGGGCTTATCTGAATTATTTAGAGTCCTAAAATCAGGGGGGACATTAGTGGTTTTAGAAACAGCTGTACCAACTAAATTCCCTTTCAAACAAGGTTATTCACTCTACACAAGGTTCTTAGTTCCCTTGATGGGTAAACTCTTTACAAGCGACCAAGCTGCCTATAAATATCTTTCGGATTCTGCTGCTGTTTTTCCTTACGGAAAACAGTTTAACAATATTTTAAAGAAAATTGGGTTTATAGAAGTAGAAGATCGCCCACAAACCTTAGGGGTTGCTTCAATATATTGTGCCACAAAACCTTGATCTAAAGTTATTATTTTCTTTATTATACCTCTTAATTCTAGAGTTTGAGGGTTCTTATGCTCAATATCCATCGGTTCGTGAGCGGATTCAACACCTTCAAGATTTTGATGAGAAATTTTTGCACTACGGATACTTTTTTGGTCTTAATGAATTTGGATATAAAATTGAATATGTCAGAGACTATTCTGGATCACCCATACTAAAAGGACGTGGCTTACCTGACATTGACATTGTCAAAAACTTTGGTTTTAATGTTGGTCTTATTGGAGATATGCGCATCAACAAATTTTTAAACCTCCGATTTGAACCAGGGCTCTATTATTCCCAACGAGACTTTATTTACCCAAAAGCCACACCTGGGCTTGTTTCAGATCAAGATTATCTTAGAGAAATAAAATCAACCTACATTCATCTTCCATTCCTTGTGAAATTCAGTTCAGAACGAATCAACAACTTTAGACCTTTTCTTGTGGGCGGTATTTCAACTTCCTTTAATCTTTCTAGTAACGACAAAAATAAAGACGATAATTCAAACAATATTTTTCGGGTAATAAAACAAGCCTACAACTATGAAATTGGATTTGGAATTGACTTTTATTTGCCGTACTTCAAATTTTCGCCATCTATCAGAGGAGTTTTTTCTATAGATAATGAAATCATTCAAGACAACGATCCAACGAGTCCATGGACCTCTAACATTGATAAATTATTCTCACAGGGTCTGATAATCAATTTTACTTTTGAATAATTAAGGCTTGAATGCTTGTCCCAAAATTATAGCAGCTGCAAGAGCTACATTTAAACTTTCAGCTCCATTTTTTGTGCCAAAACGAGGTATTTTAAGTTTATGTTGAATAGTTGCTATAACTTCTTGAGATATTCCATGAGATTCGCTTCCCATAATCAAAATACAATTAGGATCAATTGATGTATTGTAAATTGAATTTCCTTCCATGAAAGTTCCATAAATTGGTTTGTTTGACTTTTTTAGAAAAGCTACGAGATTAGTGTAAACACAACTGACATTAGATAATGATCCCATTGTTGCCTGAACAACTTTTGGATTGTAGCAATCGACCGTATTGGGCGAACATATCAAAGTAGAAATTCCAAACCAGTCACAAAGTCTGATAATCGTTCCTAAATTTCCAGGGTCTGTAACTCCATCAAGAACCAAGATCAGACCCTCCTGAGAAAATTCGTTTTGCTTTGGAATTCGAAAAACCCCAAGTACGTTACTTGGAGATTTCAATAAAGTAATCCGTTCCATATCCTTTGAGCTTACAGAAGTGAATTCGGCTTCATCAAATGTATCAACTGCGTAAAGCACCTCTGCTTTACATCCCGATTTCAATAAATCTAGAACCGTTTTTTTACCCTCGGCAATAAAAAAACCTTCCTCTTTTCGATTCTTTTTGTGTCTTAAATTTTTGATTCGTTTGATTTCATTCTTTGTAATCATAAAATGATGTATTTTTGCCTTAAATTAGGTATTACTTTGATAGGAAGGCATACAAAAATAATCATTCTAGGTTTGATACCCCTATGCTTCTATCAATGTAGTAGCACAAAAAATATTGCAACTAATCAAAGCCTATTGGTGCAAGAGCGTTTTTTTAAGAATGACGTTCTCCTAAAACAAGATTTAGCAAAACAACTCAGCGTTTCTCCACCAAACAAAACTATTTTTGGTATTCCCTTAAAACTCCATATCTATAATTTGGCAGAAAAAAATCCAGATAGTATTTTTGATGATTGGCTCAATAAAAAATCCAAACGTATCGAACGTTTATCAAAAACCTATTCTAAAAAACAAATCAACCAATTAAGAAATTACAAAAATAGTTTTAACCTTTGGTTGAAAAAGTCCGGAGAAAAACCTTCAATTTTTTCTGAAAACAATTTGATCAGCACTACTAAAATATTCCAGCAATACTTCAAAAACAAAGGTTTTTTCAATACAAAAACAGAAGTGTCAATTGACAGCTTAAAAAAACAAAAAATTGAAACAACTTATAAAATTACAACTGGCAAACCTTTTATTGTAGACCAAAAAACAAGTACAATTTATTCCTCTGATTTAGATTCTATTTATCAACAAAACTCAAAGAACAGTTTTATTAAAGAAGGAGCTGTTTTTGAAGTTGAAAATTTTGATAAAGAACGGGATCGTTTGGTGAAATTATTTCGGAATAATGGAATTCAAAATTTTCAACAAAAGTCCATACGATTCAAAGCATATCTAGATAGTTTAGGGAAAGACCTCAAGATTCCAGTTACTGTTACAATAAAAAATGTGGCAAAAAGAGAACAAAGTAGGATTGTGGAGGTTCCCTATATTATTCAAAAGGTCAAAAAAATAAATATTTATTTAGAAAATCCTAATAAAGAATTTTCCTACTACACCGATACACTTAAATACAAATCTTTAACTATATACTCCGATGGAAGATTAAACTACAAACCCAAGTCTCTAGCCAGTGGAATTTTTATCAAACATGGACTTCCATACAGCGATAAAGATCGCTCAGACACCTATCGGTATTTTTCAGACCTTCAAATATTCAAATATCCTAGCATAAGTTTTGATACTGAAAAGAAGGACTCTCTCAGTTTAATTTCGTCTATTTATCTTACTCCGAGAGAACCTTTTTCAATTGGTTTTGATTTAGACCTATCACATTCAAATATTCAATTTTTTGGAATCAGTTTAGGAAGTACTGTGATCAGCAGAAACATCTTTAAAGGCACCGAGATATTAGAACTAGGACTAAAAGGAACTCTAGGAGCCTCTAAGGACTTAGCAGATAAAGACGACCGTTTTTTTAATATTTTCGAGATTGGTGGAGACTTAAAGCTGAGAATTCCAAGAATGATTTTCCCTTTCAATAACGCATCACTAAAAAATTATTTCGAGAAGCCCAAAACAAATATTATTATCGGTAGTTCTTTCCAAAAAAACATTGGACTAGACAAACAAAATTTTGTGGGTGCTATAGAATATCAATGGAATAAAAAAGAGATTTACAAATTTAATCTTAAGCTTTTTGACTTGGAGTTTGTAAATAACAAGGCCATAGTCAATTACTTTAATGTTTACCGAAATTCCTATGATCGATTGAATTCCATCGCGCAAAGCATTCGATACAATTCTGAATTTATTAATGAAAATGATGATCTAATAATTCCAGAAGGGAGTTCTGAATTCATAAACCAGGTGCTTCAGGGTCAAACAAGACTAGAGCCAGAAGATGAATCTTACAAAGGTGTAAGGGTTATTCAAGAACGGGAAAAACGGCTTACCTCCAACAACTTCATTCTGGGCACCTCTTTTAGTATCAACAAAAACAATCAAGAAAATATCTTTGATGAGAATTTTTCGCAATTTCAATTTAAAATAGTCTCAAGTGGAAATCTTTTAACTAGCCTTCTAAATCTTTCAAGTAAAAGAAAAAATGAAAATGGAAAATTAGAATTTCTAGATGTTATCCCTTCACAATTCATCAAAACAGAGTTTAATTATATCAAGCACTGGAGCATAGGAGATGAACAAGTTCTAGCGATGCGAATGTTTTCTGGAATAGCCATACCCTACGGTAATTCTGATAATATTCCATTTACTCGTTCTTATTTTGGTGGTGGATCAAATGATAACCGAGCTTGGAAAGCATACAAATTAGGCCCTGGGGTTGGTGAAAATCTAAATGAATTTAATGAAGCAAACTTCAAATTAGCTTTTAATTTAGAGTATCGATACACAATTTTTGGCCCCCTTAAGGGCGCATTTTTTGTAGATGCTGGAAATATTTGGAATGTGTTTGATGACATAACAGACACAAAACAACGCTTTGATGGTTTTAAAGACCTCGATGAAATTGCTATTGGAACTGGATTCGGACTTCGTTATGATTTCAATTATTTTGTATTTCGATTAGATTCGGCATTTAAAACTTATGATCCCTCACAAATAAGGTCAGATCGTTGGGGAAAACAAATTTCTTTAAAAAGAACTGTATTCAACATCGGAATAAATTACCCCTTTTAAAAAAAAAAGTTAAATTTGAGGCTTAAAATTTTGACAAAAACAAAATAAGCATTTTATGAGTTCAAAAATTCCATCTGGTGTAATTACTGGAAAAAAGGTTCAAGAAGTATTTGCATTAGCTAAACAAAAACAATTTGCGCTTCCCGCTGTAAATGTAATTGGAAACAATACCATAAACACAGTTTTAGAAACTGCAGCAGAACTCAATAGTCCTGTTATAATCCAGTTTTCTAATGGTGGAGCAATTTTCAATGCAGGTAAAAGTTTAGACAATACCAACCAAAAAGCAGCAATTTCTGGGGCTGTTGCTGGAGCAAAACACATACATGAATTAGCAGAAGCTTATGGAGCAACTGTTATCTTAAATACAGACCACTGTGCAAAAAAGTTATTACCTTGGATTGATGGTTTGCTTGATGCAGGAGAAAAATTTTATGCAGAAACTGGAAAACCACTTTACAGCTCTCACATGATTGATCTTTCTGAAGAATTACTTAAAGAAAATATTGAAACTTGTAAAACCTACCTCAAGCGAATGTCAAAAATGAAGATGACCCTCGAAATTGAGCTTGGTATCACAGGTGGAGAAGAAGACGGAGTTGACAACAGCGATGTTGATGTTTCAAAGTTATACACGCAACCCGAAGAGGTTGCCTACGCTTTTGAAGAATTAAGAAAAGTAAGTGATCAGTTTTCGGTTGCTGCTGCTTTTGGAAATGTTCATGGGGTCTACAAACCCGGTAACGTAAAACTTACTCCAAAAATTCTAAAAAACTCACAAGAATACATCAGTGAAAAGTACAACTTACCTAAAAATACAGTAGATTTTGTTTTTCATGGTGGATCTGGTTCAACTGTTGAAGAAATCAGAGAAGCAATTGGATATGGTGTGATAAAAATGAATATCGATACCGATCTACAATTTGCTTTCACTGAAGGGATTCGTGATTATATGATTGATAATATTGAATATCTGAAGACTCAAATCGGTAATCCGGAAGGTAAAGATCAGCCAAATAAAAAAAACTATGACCCTAGAAAATGGCTTCGCAAAGGAGAACAAACTTTCAAACAAAGATTAACTCAAGCATTTGAAGATTTAAATAATATCAATACATTAGCCTAACCAAAAAGGAATAAATGAGTTGGTTTAAACGAAGTGAACAAGGAATACAAACTCGAACAGAGGAGAAAAAAGACATCCCTAAAGGGCTCTGGTACAAGACTCCAACTGGAAAAATTATAGAGACACAAGAACTCGCTGACAACTTTTACGTGAGTCCCGAAGACGAATATCACGTTCGTATTGGAAGTAAAGAATATTTCGAAATTCTCTTTGACGGAAATCATTACAAAGAAATAAATACCAATGTTGTTTCTAAAGATTTCTTAAACTTTTCAGATACCAAAAAGTACAAGGATAGACTTAAGGAAACAAAAAAGAAATCAGGATTGAATGACGCAATTCGAACCGCTGTTGGTAAATCCAACGGAAAAGAAATTGTTGTTGCTAGTATGGATTTTAGTTTTATTGGTGGTTCCATGGGGTCGGTAGTAGGAGAAAAAATTGCTCGAGCAATTGATTACGCCATAAAAAAACATTCACCCTTTATCATTATCTCTAAATCTGGAGGTGCTCGAATGATGGAAGGAGCTCATTCTTTAATGCAATTAGCAAAAACGAGTGCTAAACTAGTTGAACTAGCTGAATCTAAACTTCCATACATATCGCTGTGTACTGATCCAACTACAGGAGGGACAACAGCATCTTTTGCAATGCTTGGAGATATTAATATTGCAGAACCAGGAGCTTTAATTGCCTTTGCAGGACCACGAGTTGTCAAAGACACAACAGGAAAAGACCTTCCCAAAGGATTCCAAACAAGTGAGTTTCTTTTAGAAAAAGGTTTTTTAGATTTTATATCTCATCGTAAAAATCTAAAAAACAAAATCAATTTGTACATTGATTTAATTCTTAATCAACCCATAAGAAACTGAGCTTTAATCAAAAATAAGTTTATATTTGCAGCGCTTAAGAAAAGCATACATAACGATTATTAAAAAATATTAGCATGTATTTATCAAAAGAAGTAAAAGAAAAGATTTTCGAAAAACACGGAAAATCTAAATCAGACACAGGAACTGCTGAGGGACAAATCGCTTTATTTTCTCACAGAATAAACCATTTATCTGAACACCTAAAAACTAATCGTAAAGACTTTAACACAGAACGCTCTCTTGTAAAGCTAGTTGGTAAAAGAAAAAGTCTTCTAGATTATCTAAAATTAAAAGACATAAAACGCTACCGTGCTATCGTAAAAGAATTAGGTTTACGTAAATAAATCAAATTTTGTCCCTCTTAGGGGAATAAAAAGCTGAATTCTAGTTTTTCATTGGTATCCTACAACAACACAACACAACCTTCAGGTTTAACAAAAATGAAAAAAAATGATTCCAAAAGTTTTTAAAGAGGTAATAGACCTCGGTCATGGAAGAGAAATCTCCATCGAAACAGGTAAGTTAGCAAAGCAAGCGCATGGTTCGGTTGTTGTGCAAATGGGCAAAGCCATGTTGTTGTGTACGGTTGTATCAAACTACAAACAATCTGACTTAGATTTCTTACCATTAACGGTAGATTACCGAGAAAAATTTGCCGCAGCTGGTCGTTACCCCGGTGGTTTTTTCAAAAGAGAAGCTCGTCCGAGTGATGGTGAAGTTTTAACAATGCGTTTAGTAGATCGCGTTCTTCGACCATTATTTCCAAAAGATTATCATGCTGAGACTCAAGTAATGATCCAGTTGATGTCCAATGATGAGGATGTAATGCCAGACGCACTAGCAGGTCTTGCTGCTTCTTCGGCAATTCAGCTAAGTGACTTTCCTTTCGAATGTGCAATCTCTGAAGCTAGAGTAGCACGAATAGATGGTGAGTTTGTAATAAATCCAAGTCGTTCGCAATTAAAAGATTCTGATATTGATATGATGATTGGAGCATCTGCTGATTCAGTAATGATGGTTGAGGGTGAAATGGATGAAATTTCTGAGGAAGAAATGGCTGATGCCATTAAATTCGCTCATGAAGCAATTAAAGTTCAAATTGCAGCTCAATTGCGATTAGCTGAAGCTTTTGGAAAAAAAGAAGTTCGTGAATACGAAACTGCTGAAGTGAATGAAGATTTACAGAAACGCATTCATGAAATAGCTTATGATAAATGTTATGCGATCGCTAAAAAAGGAACTTCTAAAGCTGAACGTGGAAATGCATTTGCTGAGGTTAAAGAAGAGATTAAAGCTTCTTTTACTGAAGAAGAAAAGGAAGAATTTGGTCACCTTGTTGGAGATTACTATAGAAAAACTGAAAAAGAAGCTATTCGCGAATTAACTCTCACTGAAGGGATTCGATTAGATGGACGTAAAACAGATGAAATTAGACCGATTTGGTGTGAGGTTGACTATCTGCCGTCTACTCACGGTTCATCAATTTTTACCCGTGGAGAAACTCAAGCTTTAGCTACAGTAACATTAGGAACATCAAGAGATTCCAACAAAATAGACATGCCCTCTTATGAAGGTGAAGAAAGTTTCTATTTACATTACAACTTTCCTCCCTTTTGTACAGGTGAAGCACGTCCGCTAAGAGGAACCTCACGCCGAGAAGTTGGACACGGAAACTTAGCACAACGTGGTCTGAAAGGTATGGTCCCAGACGACTGTCCATATACTGTCCGTGTGGTTTCTGAAGTATTGGAATCAAACGGCTCATCATCTATGGCAACTGTTTGTGCTGGAACCATGGCATTGATGGACGCAGGGGTTAAAATTACAAGACCTGTTTCAGGGATTGCAATGGGACTGATTTCCGACGGAGATCGTTATTCAGTATTGTCTGATATTTTGGGTGATGAAGATCACTTAGGAGATATGGACTTCAAAGTAACAGGTACATCAGAGGGAATTACTGCTTGTCAAATGGATATCAAAATTAAAGGCCTGTCCTATGAAATTCTTGTTAATGCTTTACAACAGGCACGAGCGGGACGTATACATATTCTTGAAAAAATCACTGATACCATTGCAGCTCCTGCAGCTGACGTAAAACCACACTCACCAAAAATGGTTACGCGTGTAATTCCAAACGAATTTATCGGAGCATTAATTGGTCCCGGTGGAAAAGTAATTCAGGAACTCCAAAAACAAACAGACACAACCATTGTGATTAACGAAGATCCAGAAACTGAGGAGGGAATTGTCGAGATTTTGGGAACCGACCAAAATGGTATAGACCAGGTAATTACAAAAATCGATTCATTGATGTTCAAACCAAAGGTTGGAAATAGTTACCAAGTTAAAGTTATTAAAATGCTCGATTTTGGTGCTGTCGTAGAATACATGGAAGCTCCTGGTAACGAGGTGCTGCTTCATGTCAGTGAACTAGCATGGGAGCGTACAGAAAACGTGTCTGACGTTGTGAATATGGGAGATGTTTTCGAAGTCAAATATTTCGGTCTAGATCCCAGAACTCGTAAAGAAAAAGTATCGCGTAAAGCTCTCTTAGAAAAACCTGAAGGTTATGTCGCGCGTCCACCTCGAGAGGACAACAAAGGTCGTGACAATAGGCGACGCGATGATAGAAAACCAAAAAACAGAAATTAATAACTCCTGAACATTAAGTTTTTAAAAACCTCTCAATTAAATGGAGAGGTTTTTTTGTTTTAATGTAACATTTCGTGCTTTTAAACGTATAATTAAATACAAATAGCAAAAATCTTAAATGAGACAACTCAAAATAACCAAACAGGTAACTAATCGTGAAACAGCATCTCTTGACAAATACTTACAAGAGATTGGAAAAGTAGACCTTATCACTGCAGAAGAAGAAGTAGAATTAGCGCAAAGGATTAAAGCGGGGGATCAAGTTGCTCTCGAAAAATTGACTAAGGCAAACCTTCGCTTTGTAGTTTCTGTTGCAAAACAATACCAAAATCAAGGACTTACGCTTCCTGATTTGATTAATGAAGGAAATTTAGGCTTAATTAAAGCTGCAAAACGTTTTGATGAAACGCGTGGTTTTAAATTTATTTCTTATGCAGTTTGGTGGATTCGCCAATCCATACTTCAGGCTCTAGCAGAACAGTCAAGAATAGTCCGGCTACCCTTAAATAAAATTGGTTCGATCAATAAGATCAATAAGACATATGCTTTCCTTGAGCAAGCCCATGAGCGAGCTCCATCAGCTGAAGAAATAGCAAAGGAGCTTGACATGACCATTAATGATGTAAAAGAGTCCCTTAAAAACTCTGGAAGACACGTTTCAATGGACGCACCACTTGTTGAAGGAGAAGATTCTAACTTGTATGATGTACTGAATAGTGGAGAATCTCCAAACCCAGACAGAACCTTACTTCATGAATCTTTACAAACTGAAATTGAACGGGCTCTAGAAACACTAACTCCTCGAGAAGCCGATGTTGTGCGTTTGTATTTTGGACTTGGAGAGCAACATGCAATGACCCTAGAAGAAATTGGAGAAACTTTTGATTTAACACGTGAACGTGTTCGTCAAATAAAAGAAAAAGCTATCCGGAGATTAAAACATACTTCTAGAAGTAAAATCTTAAAAACATATCTAGGATAACTGAAAAAGCAGCTATAGGCTGCTTTTTTTATAACTGAAAATGAAATATTTATGTCTACACTAATAGCACCCTCTATTTTAGCCGCTGACTTTGCAAATCTACAACGAGATATAGAAATGTTGAACACAAGTGAAGCCGACTGGTTTCATATTGACATCATGGATGGTGTCTTTGTTCCAAACATATCGTTTGGAATGCCCGTACTTAAAGCAATCAAAAAGTACGCTACAAAGCCACTTGATGTTCATTTGATGATCATTAATCCAGATCAGTACATTGAAACTTTTGCTGAATTGGGTTCAGAAGTTGTTACAGTTCATTACGAAGCATGCGATCATTTGCACAGAACTGTGCAAAAAATCAAATCATGTGATATGAAGGCTGGAGTGGCATTAAATCCCCACACGCCTGTTAATGCTCTTGAGTCAATTATTCAAAATATTGATGTTGTTTGTATTATGAGTGTAAATCCGGGATTTGGCGGTCAATCATTTATTGAAGAAACCTATTCAAAGGTCAAGGCTCTAAAGGTTATGATTGAAAAAAAGGATTGCTCAACTCTTATCGAAATTGACGGAGGTGTTACCAACAAAAATGCAAAACAGCTGATTGATGCTGGGGCAGACGTATTGGTAGCAGGTAGTTATGTGTTTGGAAATGAAAATCCAATAAAAATAATTACTGTATTAAAAAACATTTAAATAAAAAAAGGGCTGATCTTACGATCAACCCTTTGTCTATTTTGGATTTGAATTCAATCAAGACTTTGACTTGAATTCAACTCTTCTACTTTTCGATCTAGTCTCTATTGAATCTTCACCCTCTATTGGCATACTCTCACCAAATGCTTTAACTTCAATTCGACTTTCGTCTACTCCTAATTCAATTAATTTAGCCTTAACTGACTCAGCGCGTTTGAGTGAAATTACTTGATTGATTTTTTCACCTCCATCTGTAGATGCATGACCCTCTATCAAAATACTAGCTGTTGGATTTTCATCTAAAATACGCTTAACCTCTTTAATTGCGTCTAGCGTTTTCTTGCCCATCAACTTAAAACCGTTAGCAGGAAATAAAATATTTGATCCAACACTATTCATTTGGTTAAGAACTTCTTTTTTAGTGTCAGGACACCCATTACCTTCAGAGGTACCAGCTTCATCTGGACAAGCATCATCTTTATCAGCAATACCATCGTTGTCTTGATCTGGCCAAGGACATCCATTATTTTCAACCTCACCAGCTTCTTGTGGGCATTTATCTTCAGAATCAATAACTCCATCCTCGTCACTGTCTGGACAACCATTTAAATCTGCTAAACCAGACACATCTACACAGGCATCATCTTTATCTAAAACGCCATCTCCGTCTGTATCTGGACATCCATTATTTTCTTGCGGACCAGCTTCTTCAGGACAATTGTCTTGATCATCTGGAATTCCATCTGCATCTGTATCTGGACATCCTTCGAATTCTTTAAGCCCAGGTACATCTGGACACTTATCTTTTTTGTCAGAAACACCATCTTTATCGGTGTCTCCAGATCCAAAACCGTACGCTATTCCAAAACTGTGTTGTAAATAATTCCCTTTAGGAGCATCTTGAGTTGATCTGTAGCTAGACTCTACAAAAGCACTAAATTTACTTCCTAATTTGAAGCTTAAACCTGCGCTTCCAAAGTAAGTGTCCGTAGCATTTCTTGCTTCGTTGAATTCATCTTCGTTTCCTACTCCAAAAGAAGTTCTACCGAAACCTGCTTTTAAAAATGGACTAACTTTGGAGTCTCTTGAAAATCCGTATTTAACGGCACCTTCAATAGTTGAAAAGCTAGCATCAGAAACACTCGATTCACTTTTGAGTGTGTTAAGTGAAAGCTGAGCTCCAAGAGAGAGGCCTCCATAAATGGATCTGAAAACAGACAGAGACGGTACTCCAAAACTCATTGATTTATAGTCGTTCTTGGAAACAGGAGTACTCCCTGTTAGATCACCTTGCAAACCAACTGCATTGAAACCGGCGGAAACCAGCCAAGGGCTTTCGGATGTTTGAGCATTTAATGTGCTTACTAAAAGCACAAATAGTGCTATTAACTTTAAATTTTTCATTTTATCTAGTTTAATTTTTTACAAAAATAATTTATTTTAGTAATAAATGTTAATTTTTTCTAATATAATATTACTTAAAAGTTAATATTTAAAGAAATTTACACACTTAAACATGAAATAAAAAATTCTAATTGTGTTATTTTTTTTGATAAAGTTTGTGATAAAATAAAAAGTAATTAAAATAGTGTCTTACACTTGTAACCATTTGTCTTTAAATAAGTATTTTTACTAAAATTTAAAAAGTATTTTTAATGGGTGTCAAAACAGACCTTGAAACCGCAACCTCGAAACTATCACTCAGAGGTTATTTAAATTTACCTGTTCCTCCAAAAGAAGAACTTGTTTCTGAAATTAAGCGCCTAAAAAAAGAAAAGAATGCAGTTTTATTAGCGCACTATTATCAGACCAAAGAAATTCAAGAACTTGCTGATTATTTGGGAGACAGTTTGTACCTAGCTAAAGCAGCAGCAGAGGTTAAATCATCAACAATTGTTTTTGCAGGTGTACATTTTATGGCAGAAACTGCAAAAATCATTAACCCAACCAAAAAAGTTATTTTACCAGATCTAAAAGCCGGTTGTTCCTTAGCAGACTCCTGTCCCCCTGTTGATTTCAAAGAATTTAAAGAACTTCATCCCAATGCGACAGTTGTAACTTACATCAATTGCTCTGCGAACATAAAAGCTTTAAGTGACATAGTATGCACATCCAGCAATGCCGTTAAAGTGATTGAATCTATCCCCGAAAAGCAACAAATCATATTTGCTCCAGATAAAAATCTTGGAAGATATCTAATTAAAGAAACGGGTCGAAATATGATTTTATGGGATGGTGCTTGTATTGTTCATGAAGCTTTTTCATTTGAAAAAATCGTCAAATTATTTAAAGAACATCCCAATGCTAAGTTCATTGCTCATCCAGAAAGTGAAAGTCAAGTTCTGGACGTAGCTCACTATGTTGGTAGTACTTCTGGATTGCTAAATTATATTCAAGAAGATAACTCTTTTGAATTTATTGTAGCCACTGAGGCTGGGATTTTACACGAAATGCAAAAGAAAGCTCCCCATAAAACTTTTATTGCTGCACCTGTTGAAGATGAAACTTGTGCTTGTAGTGAGTGTGCATTCATGAAACTCAATACCCTAGAAAAGCTCTACTTATGTTTAGAACACGAGCTTCCCGAAATAGTCCTTGATGAAAATCTAATGAAGAAAGCTCGATTACCTATTGAGCGTATGTTAGAACTCAGCTAGATGAATACAGATATACTTGTTATTGGAACTGGGATTTCTGGACTTTCCTATGCAATTAAATTATCCATAAAATCACCTTCAACGAAAATTACACTAATCTGTAAAGAAGATTTGATGGAGGGAAATACCCGATACGCTCAAGGAGGAATTGCTGTAGTATCCAATTTTAAAAAAGATTCATTTGAAAAGCATATTGAGGACACTTTCATTGCGGGAGATTATCAAGGCGATTTAGAGATCATCAATTTTGTTGTCAAAGAAGGTAACGAACGTGTAAATGAGTTGATCCAATGGGGGACTGCTTTCGATACCAAAAAAAGAAATGAACTAGACCTTGTAAAGGAGGGTGGGCATTCCGAAAATAGGATAGTTCATTACAAAGATCATTCGGGATCAGAGATTCAGCGGGCATTAATTAATCACATAAAAACAATTGATTCAATTCAATATTTTGAGAATCATATTTTAGTTGACCTCATAACGGATCATCATACCAAAACAAATCATCAAAGGTGTTATGGAGCTTACATCATTTCTACTATCGATCAAGAAGTAATTACCCTTACATCAAAATTAACTGTACTTTCAACAGGTGGAGCCGGGCAATTGTATGAGTTTACAACCAACCCAAAAGTTGCAACAGGAGATGGATTAGGTGCCGCCTACAGAGCCAAAGTAAGAATCAAGGGATTACCATACATTCAATTCCATCCAACTGCACTTCGACCCAAAGTTAATGGAGAAACTTTTCTAATTACCGAAGCCCTGCGAGGGTCGGGTGGTTATCTCAAGAATCAAAATGGGGAACGTTTTATGTTGAACTACGATAAACGAGGAGAACTTGCACCCAGAGATATTGTTTCAAGAGCAATTGCAAATGAAATGCTTTCTCGAAATGAAGATTATGTTTTTTTAGATGCTACCCAAATTGATAACAAGGAATTTTTAGCCCATTTCCCTATGATTTACGACACTTGTATGTCAATTGGAATCAATCCTTTAAAACAAATGATTTCTGTTGTACCTGCTGCTCACTACAGCTGTGGTGGTATTGAAGTTGATTCTAACGGAGAATCAAGCTTAAAAGGTTTGTTTGCAATTGGTGAGTGCAGTTACACTGGACTTCACGGAGCCAATCGACTAGCATCAAATTCACTATTAGAATCAATTGTTTTTGCACACAGAGCAGCCTTGTTTTCTGTTCAAGAGCTCAGCAACTCACTCATGGAAGACTCTTTTTATTATAATATCCCAGAATGGGATGGACAAGAATATTCTTCAAACCAAAAGCTCAAAAAAACCCATCAACTCTGCCTGAAATTACAAAAAGTAATGAGTAAAAAAGTAGGTATCTTTAAAACAACTATGGGATTACAAAAAGCCTCTGAGGAAATGAGTGTACTTTACCAAGATACTTTAGAGCTCTATCAGCAAAATAAACTTACGCCTAAACTATGTGAACTGAGAAACATGGTAAGTGTAGCCTATCTTTTGATCAACCAAGCTCAACAAATCAAAGAAAATAAAGGAGTTTTTTTCAACAATGACTATGTCTAAAGAATCTTTTCTAAGTAAATACAAAACAGAAATCGATCGCTTCATTACTTCAGCTTTTGCAGAAGATCTTGGAGATGTAGATCATACCAGCAGGTCTTGTCTATCAAATGATCTCACAAGTAAAGCCCAGCTTTTGGTAAAAGAACCTGGAGTAATTGCAGGAGTAGAACTTACCGAATATATTTTTAAAACAAAAAATAATAATTTCAAGTTCGAAACTAAAATCAATGACGGTTCGGCAGTAAATCCAGGGGATATTATTTTTTCAGTCGAAGGACCCCAACTTGAATTACTAGCTATTGAGCGTCTGATTTTGAATTGTATGCAACGAATGAGTGGGATTGCATCTTTAACAAAACAAACTGCTTCATTAATAAAGCACACAAACTGTAAACTTTTAGACACCCGAAAAACAACACCCAATTTTAGGTATCCAGAAAAATGGGCGGTACATATTGGAGGTGGAGAAAATCATCGAATGGGGCTATTTGATATGATTATGATTAAAGATAATCATGTAGATTTTTGCGGCTCTGTAGACAAAGCACTTACCAAGACAAAAAAATACTTGGAGAATCAAAATTTAAATATTCCCGTGATTATTGAGGTAAGAAACGAAGATGAAATAAAAACTTGCTTAAAGTTTCCTTGGATTCACCGTATTTTATTAGACAACATGAATTCAAATGAAATTAAGCGTGCTTTAAAATTAATCAATGGAAAAATTGCTACTGAAGCATCTGGAAACATAACAAAAGAGACGATCGTTAAGATAGCAGAAACAGGTATTAACTACGTTTCCTTGGGTGCAATAACACATTCAGCTCAAAACATCGACTTGAGCTTAAAAGCTATCTAAAAATTTAATTCAGAAATGTAGTCCGAGAAATCCATGTTGAACCATTCGAAAGTTGTATTCTGTTTTCTGGCAGATACGGGTATTCTAACTCGAATAACTTTTCTCTCTAATGCCAGTTTATTGATAACATCATCTTCAATTTGCATCTGAAAAACGTTATTTCGAGAGTACTTAGATTTTGTCTGAACTGTTCCAAGGGAGTCTAAAATTTCGATATTTATGGGACAAATACTCAAACAACGTGGAAATTTAAATTCATCTTCATTGGTAGATGTAGACTCAAAATAAGCCCCAGTGATTTTGCCTTCATCAGAACCATTTTTCCCAATCTTAAAATTAAAGGTCACTCCCATTTCGATTACAGAACCATCGGGTCCAGTTGAAGATATTACGTTTGAAGATAATTTTCCAACTGTATAATAGGGTACAATATCCTCACCATCGGGAAGTTGTTTGAGGTCAAAAATCCAACCTCTTTGCTCATACACTCCATCTCCAATTTTCTTCGCTTTTATTCCATTACCACTTCCAGAACATGAAGAAATCAACAAAAAAAAGACAATAATAATAGTTGATGTATTTTTCATGATCACCAATTAAATTTAAAGTTTAAACTTACAAAGTTTATTCGCCATTTAAAAGTTTATATTACATTTACTAGAGAAAAGCATTTTAACTAAAATTTAAACCCAGAATAAACTATGTTTTTTTCTAAAAAATCTACATTAGATGCTATTTTAAATGGTCTTTTCAAAACCTATTTTGAGCGTGTCCCCGACGTACAGAAAATCACCAATGCAATGATCAAAAGAGGTTGGGTATCCTCTCAAGAAGACATCATAAATGATCATGTAGCTTTTAGAACACTTGGAGTTCCAAACCTAGGGATCAAGTCATTCGAAAAAATATTTTTAAAACACGGTTATCACAAAAAAGATTTTTATTCTTTTGAAGCAAAAAAATTAAATGCCTATTGGTATGCTCCCCCTAAACCCAATTTACCTCGGATTTTCATAAGTGAACTTCGAGTAAACGAATTGAGTGAAACTGCTCAACAAATAATTCGGAAATACACCCATTCAATTATTCAGGATCCTTTAAATAACCTAGACTTAAACAACGCCTCAGAGATAATTGGTTTTTTTGAGAAGCCCCTTTGGGAACTCCCTAACTTAAAAGATTTTGATACGCTGTTGAATGAAAGTGAATATGCAGCTTGGGTAATCTACAATCGGTATTATTTGAATCACTACACCATCAGTGTTCATGAATTACCAGAAGGATTTGATAGACTCCAAAGATTCAATGAGTTTTTGATTGATCTTGGAATTAAACTAAATGATGCTGGAGGAATAATAAAAACCAGTAAAGATGGACTTTTACTACAAAGTAGCTCTGTTGCCGAAATGATCATGGCTGACTTTTCAGATCATAAAATAAAAGAAATTGCTGGTAGTTATGTTGAGTTTGCTGAACGTAAAATATTGCCTGAATTTCAAAATCTTAATCAAGATCAAATCTTGACAAATCACAGAAGAGATGGATTTGAGACTGCAAATGCAGATAAAATCTTTGAAAGTACTTTTATGAAACAAACGAAAAAACCCTCATAAGTAAGGGTTTTTTAAAGCTTAAAAAGTGACCCAGAGAGGATTCGAACCCCTAACCCTCAGAGCCGAAATCTGATATTCTATCCAGTTGAACTACTGGGCCTTTAGAAAAGCTAAAATAGTAAGATAAATGCAATCATTTGAATTAGCAGAGATTTCTTTTCGATAAAAATTTACTGGCTTCTAAGAAGAAAGCTTTTGTTTTACAAGAGTAGATATGGTCTTACCATCGGCTTTTCCAGCAAGCTGATTACTTGCCATACCCATAACTTTCCCCATATCTTTCATGCTGCTTGCTCCCAATTGAGTAATGATTGACTCAATAATCTTCCCTACTTCCTCTTCTGAAAGTTGTTCTGGTAAAAAACGGGCTATGATTTCTGCCTGTGCTTCTTCAGGTTCTGAAAGATCAGCACGGTTTTGCTTTCTATAAATTGCAGCACTTTCACGGCGTTGCTTTACTAATTTTTGAAGCAATTTGATTTCTTGATCATCAGTCATTCCATCGGTAGCTCCAGCTTCACTTTTTTGAAGTAAAACAGCAGATTTAATTGCTCGTAAGGCTTCCAATGCTAATGTATTTTTAGCTTTCATTGCTTCTTTTATTTCGTTTGTTAGGTTATGTAATGCGGACATATTTTTTATTTAATCAACGTTATCGTGTAAGAAAGAATTATTTGAACGGAATTGAATATCATCATTACTGTCGGTATCGACTGAGGTTTGTGATTTTCCATCATCCTCAGGAGCAGCATCTAAATCGAAGCCCATACGCTTGTAAGCCGGTTGCTTTTCCATTTCTTCGATTCTATTAATATTGTTTTTAAAGGTGTAGTTGAATTTTTTCAATTGTTCCTTTCTTTTATTATTTTCAACGCTAACACTATCTTGGATTGAACGATCAAAAGGATTTACATCCGAGAAATCAGAAATAGGTTCAACCTCTTGCTCTTCTTCTTGATTCACAATTTTAAACTCTACATCAATTTCCTCAAAATCCAACTCACTTTCAGGAATTGAAATCTCTTCCAACTCTTCCTCCTCTAATTGAAATACTGTTGAAACTTCTTCTGGAGTTGTTTCATCCAAAATCCCTTCAAGATCATTACTAAGCTTGGGTTCTACTATATCTTGACTGGACTCATTGAAAGGTAAATCAACTGACATAAGGGGCATATCAAACTCAAATTGAATTTGCTTTTCTTGTTCGGTTGAAATGTGTTCGGGTTTTACAACTTCGATGTCTCGAATATTCGTTGGAATTTCATTGATGATAAACTCTTCCTCTTGAGGTGCATCATCAGATTCTTCAGAAGCAACAAAAGTTTCAAAAACATCCGCCTCTGCTGGTTTTTCTTCGACCAAAATATCTTCATTAGAAAAGACATTACCATTTACTTGCTCAAAAACCACCTCAAGATCCATCAATTCTTCTGTTAAAAGGATTTTAGTGGAATCTTCTGGAGCTTCTTGAATAACAAGTTCTTGCTCCATAGCAGATTGAGTTTCTTCCTCCTCTAAATCATCTTCTAATGAATACTTGATAACAGGTTCGGTTTCAACTTCAGCTATGGGAGAAGAAAATGCTTCAGCTGATTCTGTTTTTTCGGTTAAATCATGAACAAAAGGCTGGTCTTCTTCTAAGGTATGGATAACTTTTTTGGCCTGCGTATTTACAATTTCATACTGCTGATCGGAGTTAAAACCAGTTGCTATTATGGTAACCGAAATACTATCTCCTAATTCCTGATCTTCACCAACACCCATTATGATGTTGGTATTATTCCCCGCTTCTGACTGAATAAAATCATTAATTTCTCCGATTTCATCAATGGTAATTTCTTCAGATCCAGAAACTATGAGTAGTAACACATTTTGACACCCTGTAATTTTATTATCATTCAGCAGCGGAGAATCTAATGCTTTAACAATTGACTCTTGCGCTCGATTAGCACCAGAGGCACTTGCCGATCCCATAATTGCTGAACCGCTATTGGTTAAAACTGTTTTGGCATCTTTAAGGTCAATGTTTTGCGTGTAATGATGGGTAATTACTTCTGCAATTCCTCGAGCTGCTGTGGCTAAAACTTCATCTGCTTTTGAAAAACCAGCTTTAAAGCCCAGGTTTCCATAAACTTCTCTGAGTTTATTATTATTGATGACGATTAAAGAGTCTACATTATTCTTTAATTCCTCTAATCCTTTCTGAGCCTGTTCCTGCCCTATTTTTCCTTCAAACTGAAAGGGCATTGTAACAATCCCAACGGTTAAAACATCAAGATCCTTGGCCATCCGAGCAATAATAGGAGCAGCACCTGTTCCGGTACCTCCACCCATTCCTGCTGTAATAAAAACCATTTTAGTTTGTGTAGATAAAAGTGTATAAAGGTCATCATAACTCTCTTGGGCAGATTGCCTACCCACATCAGGGTTTGCCCCTGCTCCTAAGCCCTCCGTTAGAGATGCTCCTAACTGAATTTTGATGGGAACCGTACTCTTTTCCAAAGCTTGAGCATCCGTATTGCAAACAACAAAATCAACTCCCATGATTCCTTGTTGGAACATGTAATTGATTGCGTTACTTCCTCCTCCACCCACGCCAATAACCTTTATCACATTACTTTTATTTTTGGGGAGATCAAAATTTATGTCAGTTGTAAATGTGTCCATATGCTTTAATTATTATGCTATGCTTTATCCAAAAATTCTTTGAACTTATCGGTCCATTTTTCAAAAATCGATTTTCTTTCAATGAATTCTCGTCTAGATTCGGTCTGATCAACTCCTTCATTTAGATGATCTTCATTCGACTCTGAATCAACCTCATCCACTTCAGGAGAACTGTTTTCCAATGCATTCATCAATAAACCTACTGCCGTTGAAAAAGTTGGACTTGCAGTAATAGTATCGGAGTCACCTGCCAAGTGTTCATTGGGATATCCAACACGGGTATCCATTCCAGTAATGTACTCTACCAATTGCTTCAAATGTTTTAGTTGGCTACCACCACCCGTAAGTACAATTCCTGCAATTAGCTTTTTCTTCTGTTCCTCGTGTCCATAATTTTTAATTTCCAAAAAAGCCTGTTCAATAATTTCTATTACCCGGGCATTAATTATTTTAGAAAGTGTTTTTAAAGAAATTTCTTTGGGTTCTCTACCTCTCAATCCTGGAATTGAAACTATTTCTGTTTCTTTATTTTCACCTGGCCATGCAGATCCAAATTTTACTTTTAAAAGTTCGGCTTGTTTATTAATAATAGAACAGCCTTCTTTTACGTCTTCGGTAATTATATTTCCGCCAAAGGGAATTACTGCTGTGTGACGAATAATACCATCTTTAAAAATAGCTAAGTCTGTTGTTCCACCTCCGATATCAATCAATGCAACACCTGCTTCTTTTTCTTCTTGACTTAAAACAGCGTCAGAAGATGCTATTGGCTCCAAGGTTACTTTACCCATTGTAAGCCCGGCGCTTTTGATACAGCGCCCGATATTACGAATAGAAGAAACTTGTCCGACTACAACATGAAAATTAGCTTCCAAACGACCTCCATACATACCTATGGGTTCTTTTATTTCCGCCTGACCATCAACCTTAAACTCTTGCGGAAGAACATGAATGATTTCTTCACCAGGAAGCATCACTAATTTGTGAACTTGATTGATTAGCTTTTCGATATCGTCTTCGTTAATAACTTCATCAGCATTTTCTCGAGTTATGTAGTCGCTATGCTGAAGACTTCTTATGTGCTGACCTGCTATCCCAACGATAACCTCGTCAATAGTAACTGATGCCTTAGCCTCAGCTTCTGTGACAGCTGCTTGAATCGATTGAATGGTCTGGGTAATGTTGTTTACAACTCCCCGATGAACACCTAAACTTTTTGATTTACCAATTCCAAGAACTTCTACTTTATCGTATTCATTCTTTTGACCGACCATGGCAACTATTTTTGTAGTACCAATATCTAATCCGACGGATATGTTTTTGTTTTTCATAACTAATCAACTTGACGCAATTACTTGCTGATAATACTTTAAATTTATTTTGGTAAAATTTATTTTTTCCTCTATTGAATCCATATACTTACAAAATGTTTTTAATTTCATTACTTTTTGATCAAAGGAGTTTAAATTTCCCCATTCAACAAGAAAATCGTAAGAGCGCATTTTAAAAAAATACTTACCTCTCTGGTTTCCTATTTCTATTATTTGACTTTTCAAAAATTCATCTTTATTCACTTTCTGTATTAAAACAACGAGCTCTTTAATTTTTTCATCACTTGGATTTCCAAAGAAAAGGGGGACATGTGCACTAAAATTATCAGAAAGAGAAATTTTTACCGCCTGTAGGTCCACGTAAAAAGATTTCTCCCCAATAATTCTAATCAAGGGAGTGCGTTCTTCAACATTAACTCTCATTAATTTTGCTGGAGTTATAAACACTTCAGCATTCAAAATAACGTTATAAGCTTCTAATTCAGTCTCAATAGTAACCAAAGCTAAAGTATCTTTTAATCCAATATGAGATAACGGTTCGTTTTGTATTAACAATTTATCAACCATTTCAACATTCAAAAAATTATGTATGTCATTTGTGAAAGTTACCTCAAGACGTTCTATTTTTCGATGATCATTTCTCCATTGAGAAAAAACAATAAAACCCATCAACAAAAACGACACCGCAAAAAAGCCTAAATATTTATGTAATTTCATGAAGCATTAGTTTATGTTTTAAACCCTCTACTTCGGCACCAATATCACCAGCACCAAGAAGAGAGATTACTCGTTCGTCTACCTTAGTTAATAAATCTCCCAACTCCTTTTTTGAAACCAGTTCAACAGAGGTTCCTTTGATTTTATCCATCAAAGCTTGTGCATTTATCCCTGGAATTGGAAGCTCTCTTGCTGGATAAATTTCCAATAAAATTACTCGATCAAAAAGAGATAACATTGAGGCAAAATCCTCCATAAAATCTCGAGTTCTTGAAAATAAATGAGGCTGGAATACCACACATTTTTTATCCTCTGGAAAACTTAATTCTAAGGTATCAAACACAGCTTTTATTTCTGTTGGATGATGCGCATAGTCGTCAATTAAAACACGATTCTTTTGATTGATAAGAACCTGAAGGCGTCTTTCTACTCCAGGAAAAGTAGCTAAACTTTTTGTCAACCCTTCAATCAAAAGTCCAGCTTGATTTGCCATTACCAATGCAGCAAGCGCATTGGACAAATTATGCTTGCCCAATTGATTGAAAAACTGATTTTTCAAGATAGAATTGGGGGTATGTAAATTGAAGTAAACACCTGATGAAACATGTTTTATCTGATCGATATAAAAATCTGCATCTTCCGAAACACTGAAAGTTACACCATCTAAGGGTAAACCTTTTTCTACAACTAAAGTTTCTTTCACCTGAGCTGCAAAATTACGATAGGCATCACTCAAACTGTCAGCGTCATCATAAATATCGAGATGATCTGCATCCATTGAAGTAACACACGCAATTGTTGGTTTTAAGTGTAAAAATGAACGGTCAAATTCATCAGCCTCAACAATAGTGTAAACATTGCCCCGAGATATCATATTTGTTTTAGAATCTTGAAAAACTCCACCTATGAAGGCAGTGTATGAAACTTTTGATTGTTCAAATAAATGAGTTAAAATAGCTGTAGTTGTAGTTTTTCCATGGGTTCCTGCAACCGCCAAACAAATAGTATTACGGGTTAAATCTCCCAAAAGGACAGCACGCTTTACAACATCATTTCCTTGATTAATGTAAAAATTAAATTGCAGATGATTCTTTGGAATTGCCGGAGTGTAAACAACCAATGTTTGTTTCGATAAAACTGCAGCCGGCAAAGCATCTACAGATGAATCAAAAACTACTGTAATCCCTAATACCTGAAGAGAACTAATTACAGCAGAGGGAGCCTTATCGTAACCGTAAACCTTAGCTCCTTGTAAAACAAGATAACGGGCAATTGATGACATTCCGATACCTCCGATACCAATAAAATAATATGTCTGTTTTTTAAAATTCACTCAACTTTTAATTCTTGGGTTATTTTCAATAATATATCTTGCGTTGCATTGGGACGGGCAAAGTCTGAAAGTTTTTCTCTTATCCTTTTTTTATCAACACTCATGAGTTGATTTATGGATTCCTTGAATTGATCCTTTAAATCATTTTCAGATAGAACAATTGCTCCCCCAGAATTAGCTAAAAATTTAGCGTTATGATATTGATGGTCCTCTGCTACATTAGGTGACGGAATCAATAAAACAGGTTTCCCCACCAGTGCTAATTCCGAAACCGAACTGGCTCCTGCCCTTGAAATAATTAAATCTGAAGCCGCATACAACAAATCCATTTCCTGTAAAAATGCATGCAACTGTACATGTTTCAATTCATTGTGCTTTTGCAATTGATCGTAGTACAACTTCCCACATTGCCAAATCAATTGAATTCCTAAATCATAGAAAAAAGACAAATGAGATTCTATGACTTGATTGATACGATCTGCCCCTAAGCTGCCACCTAAAACAACCAATGTTTTTTTTGATGAATCCAATTTAAAAAACTGAAGAGCTTGCCCACGTTTTAGACCCACTTCTAGCAATCCTTTTCGTATAGGATTTCCAGTTAAACTGATTTTATTTTCAGGGAAAAAACGATCCATATTTGGAAAAGCTACAGCAATTATATCAACTCGTTTACCTAAAATTTTGTTAGTGATTCCTGCAAAAGAATTTTGCTCTTGAATGAGTGTTTTAATTTTAAAATAATGAGCTATTAGAAGAATTGGTCCGCTTACAAACCCTCCTGTTCCAATCACAAAATCTGGTCGAAACCTCAACAAAATAAAAGCGGATTGAAAAAAACTAATGATCAACTTAATTGGAAATAATATATTTTTAAGTAAAGAGTCCCTTTGCAAACCTGAAATCCATATCTCCTTAATTGGATAACCTGCCTTGGGTATTTTTTCCATTTCCATTTTTCCTTTTGCACCAATAAATAAAAATTTTGCGTCAGAAAAAGAATCCCTTAAAGCATCTGCAATAGCAATTGCCGGGTAAATATGTCCACCCGTTCCTCCTCCTGATATGATGAATTTAAAGGGTTTCACTTAAAATAGCTAAAGGGTTATCTTCACTCGAAACTCTCGTTTCACTTTCTTCTTCATTTTTGTAATGAGCTGCACTAACACTGAGAATAACTCCGAAGGCAATACAGGTCATCCAAGCCGCTGTTCCACCACTACTCACCATAGGCAATGTTTGCCCTGTTACTGGCAAAATCTGAACAGCAACTCCCATATTGATTAAAGCTTGAAAAATAATAGGTACTCCTACCCCAATAACCACTAGTTTTCCAAAAATGGTTGGAGTTCTATGTGCAATAACAATAATTCTAAAAAGAATAATTAAGTAAGAAAGTATCAGTCCAATTCCTCCAACAAGTCCAAATTCTTCAACGATAATCGCATAAATAAAATCCGAACTACTCTGCGGTAAGAAATTTTTCATAACGCTTTTTCCTACACCCAAACCCGTTACTCCTCCAGTTGCGATTGCAATTTTGGCTCGTTCTACTTGATAATTGTCTGAGCCTGCAGCAGTAGGTTGTTTGTAGTTTTCAATTCGACTGATCCAAGTATCTACCCGATTGGGAATAGCATCTGGATAAGCCTTAGCTGTCAAAACAAAAAGGGTCAAAACAAAAAGCGCTCCTACCAATACAATCAACAGATGTTGCATAGGGTAACCGCCTAAAAAAACCAACATCATAACCATCAAGAATATCAATAAGGCAGTTGATAAATTTGAAGGTAAAATGAGTAGTACCACAAACGAAACTGGAAGCCACAAAGGTACAATTGATGACTTGAATGTTTGTGGGGTTTCATTATTTTTCGAAAGATAATAGGCTACATAAATCATCAAAACAACAGATGCCAATGTAGAGGTCTGGAAACTTAATCCAACAAAAGGAATCCGAATCCAACGACTAGCATTAGCTCCGTCAATAACTGTTCCTTGAGTTGCAGTATAGATCAACAACAAGATTGCTACTGGAAGTAATAAAATTGAAATTCCCTTGAAATACTGATAGGGAATTTTGTGAACTCCAATCATGAATCCAAAACCAAAAATCAATATCAACATATGCTTAAAAAGATATTCCCAAGGTGTGCCTTTTCCAACTACATAAGCTAGGTTTGAACTTGCACTAAAAACTGGAAAAAATGAAAATATTGCCAACAAGGCAAGAATCCCCCACAATACCAAATCACCGCTAAGTAGATTGTACTTTTTATTCATTACAAATTTCTAACTGCTTTTTTAAATTGATTCCCTCGATCTTCATAGTTTTTAAATAAATCAAAACTCGCGCAAGCTGGAGAAAGCAAAACAGTCTCCTTTTTATGTGCAATTTTGTGAGCAATTTTCACAGCCTCATCAACAGATTGTGTTTCGATAATAATTTCAACAACAGGACTGAAAACCTCTAAAAGCTTAGCGTTATCGACGCCCAAGCAAACAATCGCTTTCACTTTTTCGCGAACCAAAGGCAAAAGTGCACTGTAGTCATTTCCTTTATCTACACCTCCTGCAATCCATACGACTTGAGATCGCACACTGTCCAAAGCATAGTGAGTAGCATTTACATTGGTAGCCTTAGAATCATTGATGTAGTTCACGTTTTGAATTTTAAGAAAATGTTCCAGCCGATGAGGTAGTCCCCTAAAGCTCGTTAAACTTTCTCGTATGGAATCTTTACTAACTTCAAAAAGTTGAGCCACAGAAACGGCTGCCATAGCATTGAGTAAATTATGCCTCCCTTTAAGCTGAAATTGATTTGTTTGTATCATCGTGTTTGATTTATCTCGTTGTATTATTATGTGATCACCAGAGGTATAAGTCCCTTCATTAGTAGGTTGCTGAAAACCAAAAGGAATTTTAGACACCGATGTATTAACGCCATTCAATGCTTCAACCAAAACAGGATCCTCAGAATTAAAAACTAAAAACTGATTGAATGTTTGATTTTCTATGATGCGTAATTTTGAGGCTACATATTTGGAAATATCATTTTCATATCGATCCAAATGATCGGGGGTAATATTGGTAATCACAGCAACTTCTGGTTTGAATTTGTGAATGTCATCCAATTGAAAACTGCTGATTTCTAAAACATAAACGTCTCGATCAGATTCTGCTACCTGACGAGCAAAACTATATCCAATATTTCCAGCAATACCAGCATTAATTCCAGACTCCTTTAACAAATGATGGGTCAATAAAGTTGTAGTGGTTTTTCCGTTACTCCCCGTTATTCCAATTAGAGTCGCAGATGTAAACTGACTGGCAAATTCAATTTCAGAAACTACTTTAATTCCAGAAGAACGAACTTGCTGCATCAAATCAGTATGATCGGGAATACCTGGGCTTTTCATAACCAACGACGCCTGAAGTATTCTCTCCATATCATGACCTCGCTCTTCAAAATGAATACCCAATTTTATCAATTCAGTTTTGATCTGATTGGAAATACTTCCTGCATCAGAAAGAAAAACATCAAAGCCTTCTTTTACCGCCAAAATTGCAGCTCCGATTCCGCTTTCTCCACCTCCCAATATGATCAGTTTTTCTGCCATCATCGAATTTTGAGCGTTACTATTGTTAATATACTTAGGAGAATTCCAATAATCCAAAAGCGAGCTACTATTTTGCTCTCATGATATCCCAACTTTTGATAGTGATGGTGCAAAGGAGCCATCAAAAAAACACGTTTCCCTTCTCCAGTTTTTTTCCTGGTATATTTAAAATATCCTACCTGAAGTACAACTGATAAATTCTGAATTACAAAAATCCCACACAAAAGAGGTAACAACAACTCTTTGCGGATCATTAAAGCAATCACTGCTATTATGGCACCAATGGTTAAACTTCCAGTATCTCCCATAAAGACTTGAGCGGGAAAAGTATTGTACCACAAGAACCCAATTAGCGCCCCTAAAAAGGATGCTACAAAAATCGTTATCTCACCAGCATTTGGAATGTACATTACGTTGAGGTAATCCGAAAAAATGACATTCCCCGAGACCCAAGCAAAAATTCCCAATGTAAAAACCATGATTGCCGAACTACCTGCTGCCAGTCCATCGATTCCATCTGTTAAGTTTGCTCCATTTGAAAAAGCAGAAACCAAGAAAACAACAAAAGGAATAAATACAATCCAAGCATATGGTGTTGCATTTGGAATCCAATCAATCAATAGAGCATAATCAAATTCATTGTTCTTTAAAAATGGAATTGTTGTAATGGTAGATTTATCATCTTTTGAAAAACCTTCAATCCCGTGTTCAAATTGAGGGCTTGATTGTTCTAGTCTAACAACTACTTCAGAATGAAAGTACAAAGTTGATCCCACTACGATTCCCAAAATTATCTGTCCAATAATCTTAAAAACTCCCTTAAGGCCTTCTTTGTCTTTTCGGAAAACTTTAATGTAATCGTCTAAAAAACCTATAGCACCCATCCAAACCGTGGTGAAAATTAAAAGTAAGATGTAAATGTTATGTAGCTGAGCGATCAATAGTACGGGGATCAAAGTACTCATGATGATTATGAGTCCTCCCATTGTTGGAGTCCCTGATTTTTGAGCTTGTCCCTTCAAACCAAGTTCGCGGACTGATTCCCCAATTTGTTTAACCTTTAGGTATTCAATAATTTTTTTTCCAAAAATGGTGGAAAATATCAATGCAAAAAGAACAGATATAGCTGCCCGGAATGACAAAAACTGAAATAAGCTTGCCCCTGGTAACTGATACTGGTTTTCTAAATACTCAAATAAATAGTACAACATATTAAGATAATTTCAATAGTATTTTTTTTGTCACTTGGTAATCGTCAAATTCTGTTTTCACTCCTTTTATTTCCTGATAAGTTTCATGACCTTTTCCTGCGATGAGTAAAATATCTTTATTGGTCAAGAGCATACAAGCAGCTTTAATTGCTTCTTTTCGATCACTAATTTTGAGTGTTTTTTTGTAATCCTCAGGAGCAACACCTGCTTCCATATCTGCAATGATCGCATCGGGATCTTCTGATCTTGGATTATCCGAAGTAAAAACAACTCGATCGCTCAAACTTGCTGCAATTGTGGCCATCTTAGGTCTTTTTCCATGGTCTCGTTCTCCACCGCATCCTACAACAGTTATTAGATTTTCGTTTTTAGTTCGAACAGAATTAATGGTTTTCAAAATATTTTTTAGGGCATCGGGAGTATGAGCATAATCAACTATTGCCAAAATACCTTTGGGACCCCGTAAGGTTTCGAAACGACCCCTCACATTCTTAAGTTTACTGATCTCGGCCAATACCTCAAGAGGCTTTTGATCTAGAAGTAAAGCAATTGCATAAATAGCCAAAAGATTAGATGCATTAAAATTCCCAATCATGGGTGTCCATAACTCTTGATTATCAAACTTTATTTGCATCCCTGTAAATTGATGTTCTAAAATTTGAGCGCGATAATCGGCATAGTTTTCAAGTGCAAATGATTTTTTCTTTGCTCGGGTATTTTGGAGCATAAATATTGCGTTTTTATCATCTCCATTGACCAATGCGAATGCTGATTTTGGGAGCATCTCAAAAAATGATTTTTTAGTATCCCGATAATCTGCAAAAGTTTCGTGATAGTCTAAATGATCTCGTGAAAGGTTGGTAAATACTCCTCCTCTAAAATTCAATCCATGAATTCGCTTTTGATGGATACCATGAGAGGAAACTTCCATAAAACAATGACTTATCCCAAGGGCAACCATTTCACCTAAGTGCTTGTTAATTTCCAAAGGATCGGGAGTCGTGTGTGTTGCCTGAATTATATGACCTTCATATTTAATGGCAACTGTTGAAAGTAATCCAGGCGCATATCCCATGTGAGTAAATAGCTCAAAACATAAACTGGCGATGGTGGTTTTACCATTGGTCCCCGTAATTCCAATCAGTTCAAGATTACGAGAAGGATTTTCGTAATAATTATCCGCTAAAACAGCCAATGCTATTCGAGTATCCTGAACCTTTATTAATGTAGTTTTTGAAAGATCATGATCAATTTTATCTTCAATAATTATCACTTCTGCTCCCTTTTCAATTGCCTTATCAATGTATTTATGACCATCTACTATGTCGCCTTTTACAGCTACAAAAACACTGTCTTTTTCGACTTTCCGAGAATCATAAACAACAGTGCTAATCTGTTTCTCCAAAGAACCATAGGTTTGCTCGATAGCAACACCAAATAATATATTCTTTAACTCTTTCATGAAAGTTCCAATAAGATTTGTTGATTACTTTTCAACTTAGATCCATGCTTTAGTGATTGTTTAAATACTTTCCCTTTGCCTCTTAATTTTACCTTGAGACCCAAACGCTCCAAAATCATCAGAGCATCCATACCTGGCATACCTTTTACATTAGGAATGTTTTGATCTACCAATATTTGTTCTATTTTACCTTGGGTGATTTCCTGATTAGCTAAATTTAAATCAGGAACAACAACTTCAATTGGAGTTGCATTGAATATTTTAAGTGCTATTTCTTTGAAAACAGGCGCAGCAACTTCTGCACCATAATAGCCAAGAGCTTTATTTGGACGGTGAATAACAACAATACACGAGTACTTCGGTACATCTGCTGGGAAATACCCAACAAAACTTGCAACATACTGCGTTTCTTCTTTGGTGTAATCTACTTGACAAGTGCCTGTTTTACCTGCAATAGAAAATTTCTTGTCTTTTATTTTATGAGCTGTCCCCCACTTTTTGTCCACCACATTGAACATCATTTTTTTGACTTTCTCAAGAGTTTCTTGAGAACATATTGAAGAATTTATAACTTCTTTTTCAAAAACCTTTACAGGGAATTCACCAAAATTACCGATTCGATCAATGAACTTTGGCTTGACCATTTCACCATCGTTTGCTATTGCATTGTAAAAAGTTAAGGTTTGAAGCGGGGTCATCAAAACACCATAGCCAAATGCCATCCATGGCAAATCCAACCCGTCCCAGTCAGAGTCTGTAGGGTATGGAATTTTGGGTAAAGCTTCACCCTTAAAAGGTAAACCTAAGGGTTTATTTAAACCCATATTATAAAGGCGATCCACAAATTTAGAGGGATTTTTTTTGTAATTCTCATGAATGATTTTTACGATTCCTGTATTCGATGAAACCTCAAAGGCTTTTGATGCGGTTAACATACCATAACCTCCTTTTTTTGAATCTCTAACTTTATATTTTTTGTAAAAAGTAAGCTCACCTCCTGTGGTATCAACCAGGTCATTTTGATCGATTACCCCGTCTTCTAGTGCGGCAATCATAGCCATAAGCTTAAAGGTGGAACCGGGCTCGTGAGCCTCACCGACGGCATAGTTTAACTTTTCATAATATTTCCCCTTAGATGTTCTACCTAAATTGGATATGGCCTTGATATTCCCAGTTTTGGTTTCCATGACAACAACACTTCCATGATCTGCTTCATATTTTTCGAGTCGACCCAAGAGAGCATGATGTGCAATATCCTGCATATTGATGTTTAGCGTTGTGTGAACATCAAATCCCTCGGTGGGTTCTTTTTCATTATTATCGTTTATTGGTTTCCATTGTCCATTAGCGATTTTTTGTTTTAAACGCCTTCCATTCTCACCTTTCAAATATTGCCCAAAAGCACCCTCCAATCCTACTCTCAGATAATTACCACTGGGGTCCTTCTGTTCGTATCCAATAGTACGCTCTGCAATTTTTCCAATTGGATTTTCTCTTGCCAATCGTGATTCTATAATTAACCCTCCTTGCAGAGAAGATTTGTTAAACAAGGGGAAGCTTTTAATTTTTTTATGCGTTGAATAGTTTAAGTTTTTACCTATTAATAAATATCGATTTTTCTGAAGCCTAGCCTTTTTTAATTTTTGAAGATAAAAAGAGCTTGATTTGTCGAACAAATTAGCCAGAGCAATAGCCAGGCTATCAAGGTGTTTTTCAAAAAGTTTATCTGAAGGAACTTTGGCATCCCAACGAATTTCATATTTTGGGACTGTTGTTGCCAACAAACTTTGATCATCAGCATAAATATTTCCTCTGCTGGGTTGAAGTACAAAATTTTTAACCGTACGTTTTTGTGCTAAATCTCGATAATATTCTCCCTCAGTAAATTGAATGACAAATAATTTGTAAACCAAAGCAAGAGCAAAGACAAACAAGCCAAGTACCACCAGGTAAAAACGATTGTTTATTTTTTTTATCTCCGAACTCATTATTTATTTAATTCTACTGTTAGTTTTACTGGAGGTGTTTTAGCGGGCTTGATCCCTATTTCTCGTAGTGACTCTATTACACGAGACTCCATTTTTAATTCCATTAAATAAGCTCGCTTCTCAACAAATTCACTTTTCATTTCTTTCAATTCATTGTTTAGCTGAGCTATTTCAAATATTTTTTTGTCTGCCAAATGCCCACTTGAAATGATAATAAGAGCCAAAAAAGAGAGAAAAAAAATCATACGCCAGTTTTTCAAGGCATCATCCTTAATCAAAAAGTCGATATTCAAAAGCGACAATAGTTGTTTCATCTTTTTTCTGCTGTTCTTAGCTTTGCACTTCTTGCTCTACTATTTGTTTTTATTTCCTCTTCATTAGGGGTAACCAACCTTCCAATTTTTTTCATAGGAATAAATCGATTTCCAAAAAAGTCTTGTTCAGCAAACCCCTCAAAAACACCCTCTCTAATAAAACGCTTAACCAAACGGTCTTCTAACGAATGATAAGAAATACAAACTAATCTGCCACCAGGCTTTAGTATTTCAACAGCTTGCTGAAGAAATAACTTGATTGCTTCGAGCTCTTGATTTACTTCAATACGAATAGCCTGAAAAACTTGAGCTAGAGTTTTATTGAGAAAACGCTCAGGAATTAAAGGCTTAATTATTTCAATAAGGTCGGTTGTGGTTTCAACGTCACGCTCCTCTCTTTGATCCAAAATTGAAGCAACAATTTTGTGAGCACCCTTTACCTCACCATAAAGCTTTAGAATAGAAATCAATTGTTGTTCCGAATACGCATTTACAACTTCATAAGCTGAAAGCAGTGAAGTTTGATCCATACGCATATCCAATCGACCTTCAAGCCGAATTGAAAAGCCTCTTTTTTCATCATCAAATTGATGGGATGAAACCCCAAAATCAGCTAGAATACCATCAACCGCTCCTACGCCATAAAGCTTCAAATAACGCTTGAGGTCTTTGAAATTTGCTTGGATTAACTCAAACCTAGGATCTGAAAGTATGTTTTTTTGCGCATCTTGATCTTGATCAAAAGCATACAAACTTCCTTTTGAATCAAGTGATTTCAATATTTTTTTTGAATGACCTCCGCCTCCAAAAGTAACATCAACATAAACACCATCATTTTGTGAAATAAGATCACTTACACTGCGATTCAGTAAAACTGGATTATGATAATTGATTTCCATCTTTGTCTCCCATTACATCTTCAGCTAACTCGCCGAAATCTATTGTTGCTTCATTAATAGCTTCTTCGTAACGCTCCTTATCCCAGATTTCTAGAATATTTACAGCCGAAGAAATTACAGTTTCTTTTGAAATACCTGCATGAACAATTAGATCCTTTGGAATCAACAACCTCCCTGTTGAATCAACTTCGATTAATCGAACACCTGCAGTAAATCTTCTTATGAAATCATTGTTTTTTTTATTAAAACGATTGAGCTGATTTACTTTCAGCATCAACGCATCCCATTCTTTAAAAGGATACAACTCTAAGCAGGCATTAAATACAGCACGTTTCAATACAAATTGATCAGATAAATTATCAGAAAATTGTTTTTTCAATGCAACCGGGAGCATAATACGTCCTTTAATATCCGCCTTACATTCATATGTACCAATAAAGTGCTGCATCTTAATTGTTTGTGGATTAATTTATCAAATATAAAATATATTTACCACATTTTTCCACAAATCACCACTTTGTTAATAAGTTTATCAAAGTCAACTTAATAAAGACTTTAGCTTATAAGGGGTCAAAAAAAGACTGAATAGTATAATATTGACTATATTTGTTTGCTAAAGTCCATCGGGATTTAGGTTTAGTATGGAAAAAAAATTTAAAACAGAAAGCGACTTCAAATATCTAGAAATCGGAGATGGACAACCAATAGTTATTTTACATGGCCTGATGGGGGGGTTAAGTAATTTCAATGGAGTTGTTAACTTTTTTCCAAATAAAGGATACAAAGTCATCATTCCTGAACTACCCATCTACGAGTTGTCTTTAGTCAAAACCAACGTTGAAAACTTTTCGGACTTCCTAAAAAGATTTTTAATTGTAAAAAAAATTAAAAATGCCATACTTTTAGGAAATTCTCTTGGAGGTCATATTGGACTTGTTTTTGCTAGAAATCATCCTGAACTTATCAAAGGCCTTGTTTTAACTGGAAGCTCTGGATTGTATGAAAATAGCATGGGTGGAAGTTACCCAAAAAGAGGGAATTACGAATACATCAAAACAAAAGCACAAGAGGTTTTTTATGACCCCGCAATAGCTACCAAAGAAATTGTTGATGAAGTGTTTGATTTAGTAAACGACCGCAACAAATTAATTCGAACCCTGGCAATTGCCAAAAGTGCGATTCGCCATAATATGGCAAAAGATCTCCCAAAAATGCAAACCCCCACAGGCATAATATGGGGAGAAAATGATGTAGTGACTCCCCCAAATGTTGCAGAAGAGTTTGACAAACTACTTCCAAATTCTGACCTTTATTGGCTCAAGAATTGTGGCCATGCTCCCATGATGGAACACCCAGATGAATTCAATGAAAATCTATTCAACTGGCTAAACAAACATAATTTTTAGTTCAAATGAAAGTCACTTCGTCTGAGTTCGTAATAAGCAATACTGATCTCTCGAAATGTCCAAACGAATGCATCCCAGAATACGCTTTTATTGGCAGGTCAAATGTTGGTAAATCATCTTTAATAAACACACTGTGTGAGCGAAAAAACTTAGCCAAAACTTCTGGTAGACCTGGGAAAACTCGACTCATAAATCATTTTAAAATCAATAAATCCTGGTATTTAGTGGATTTACCAGGTTATGGATATGCTCGTACTTCCAAAACTTCAAAAAAAGCTTTTCAAAAACTAATAACGACTTACTTTGAAAAAAGAAAACAATTAGTTTCTGCTTTTGTTTTGATCGACATTCGACATGATCCCCAACCTATTGATTTAGAATTTATGGAGTGGTTGGGTAACCAACACATCCCTTTTGCAATTGTTTTTACAAAAGCCGATAAAGAAAAGCCCTTAGCGCTGAAAAGAAAAACAGAAGCTTATCTTCAGACAATGTTGGATGATGTTTGGGAAGAGTCTCCTCCATATTTCATTACATCCTCTTTACACAAAACTGGAGGAGAAGAACTTCTGAATTATATTGACTCACTGAAAAATGAGTTTGCTATTTAGGGGTAATTTACTTTCTATCGATATTTAATTTTTCTGCGAAATAATCACAAAAGTCATTCATGGTTGCAGCCATTTTTTCATCTTGAGTTGCACGCAAAAAAGTCTGACTCATTGTGACTAATGATTGATGAAAAAATACATTCATTTGATCAATCGGCATTTCTTTTACCCACATATCCATTCGAAGTGTTTCTTGGTTTTTTCCATCCCACAAAGACATCAATAAAGCTTGAGCTTCTTCTTCATTTACTCCTCCATCTGGAGCTGACCAAACAATTTTTTCTGGAATTTTATTTTCATCTAATTCTACTTCTATTGAAATATTAGTATTCTTTCCCATTTCTTTTATTTTGATGGTTTGTAGTTTGATTTATTAAAGAGATCCGTTCCTGAAATTTGCATAAGTTGGTCGAGGGAAGTATTTGGGTTTTTTTTCATGTAAGAACGAACAATTTGCCAGCCAATCCATTGCCCTACTTTACCTGGTGTTTCATTATCTATTTCTAAATAAAATTTTGAAAAAGGTGCAGGGTCAATAAATCGAAGACTCAAAGAAGATTGTGAATTGTAAAGCAATTCATTTTCAATAAAATATTGCCACATATATCGTTCATTGACCTGAACCCATTCCAGTTGAGCTTCAGAATAACTTATCTTTATGAAATTTGGAGTTTTGGGGAGCAGAATATCTTTAAGATACAATTTCTTCCCGTTGTAAACCATCTGTTCCAATAATGTTCTATTTGAAGAGTTTTTTACTACTGTAGTGCCCAACTCATCTACAATGTGCGAAGTCATAAATGGAAGTTCCATATCCTGTACAATGTAATTTGGAATACCTTCATAAAGAGGGTTTTTTGAACCCAAATAGGTGTCTAGTGAAAGAATCAATAGCGTATCCGTAAAAACTGTTTTACTTTGATAATCTACATTATTAACTACAGTTACCACATGAGGGTCTGGAATTTCAGGGAAATAATATTTGATGTGCTTGTAAAGTGATGTCAATTTTACTTTTATCGGATCTAAGGATGGATAAACTGTTTTGATCTCTGCATGTAAAAGGGTCTGAATGCTATCACGCTGTCTTTTTATCCAAATACTATCTGGAAATTGTTTTGGAAATAAATAAGGGTATTTCTTTTTTAAATTCAAATATTCTTGAGGGTCGGCATTGTAAAATTTAAGATCAAATCGATCAATTTTTATGTCTACAGGGATCGCATTAATCTCTGCTTCAAGTATATTTTCGTCAGAACAAGATGAAAAAATCGCAATAATAATTAACCAAAAGCTAACTTTTAAAAAAAATAATCTTAAAAATGGATTCATGTGGTGTGAATAATTTTTTGTGAAGAATAAGTTTCCTAATTTTATGCAAAGTTACATCCAAAAAACGGCTAAAGCATATGAAATCACCAGAAAAAGTAATTGACCACATAGTAAATTGGCTGAGCAGTTATGCTGATAATTCTGGAATGAATGGTTTTGTAGTGGGCGTTTCTGGTGGAATTGATTCTGCTTTAACCTCAACACTTTGTGCACTTACAGGAAAGCCTGTTTTATGTTTAGAAATGCCTATTCATCAAGAGCCTAATCAAGTTTCAAGAGCAAAGGAACACATTGCATGGCTCGAAAAAAAATTCACCAATGTGGGCCACCATTCTCTTTCCTTGAGTACGGTTTTTGAATCCTTTAAAAAAATAGTTCCTTCTGTGGAATCAAATGAAAATCAATTTTTAAGTTTAGCAAATACCAGAGCTAGGTTTCGAATGACTACTTTGTATTATTTTGCTGCTATGAAACACTATCTTGTGACTGGAACCGGTAATAAAGTAGAAGACTTTGGAGTAGGTTTTTACACTAAATACGGTGATGGTGGAGTTGATCTCAGTCCAATTGCCGATCTTATGAAGTCTGAAGTTTTTTTACTTGCCAAAATCCTCGGTGTTATCGAAGTTATCCAAAATGCTGCGCCAACTGACGGCCTTTGGGGAGATGATAGAACCGATGAAGATCAGATAGGAGCTACCTATGATGAGTTGGAATGGGCAATGAAAAACCAAAACGATAACAGTAATCTACGCTCAAAAAGAGAGAAAAAAGTTTTGGATATTTACACAAAATTAAACACCCAAAACCAACACAAAATACAAGCAATCCCAGTGTGTAAAATTCCTGAAGACTTGTAAAAAAGTATCGAGAAAAACTCAAATAACTCTATTCAATTTATTAGAAACCAATTTTTTGAGTTGGTAATAACTCATTACATCCTCCAAAATTTCAGAATTATGTTCACTTGTGTTTTCGACTTGTTTCTGTAATTCCTCTATTTTTTTATCAATCAATAACTTTCGTAAGGTCAAGATTGTTTCGTTGACTAATTGGGATATTTGACTGTCTCGTGATTTAACAAAAATATTTTTCTTCTCCCAATCATGAAGATGGTGTTGCTCTTCCCCCATCAAAATATTACTTACTAGAGAACTCAGCTCTCCACTTAAGGTTGGAACTATTTTGTCCAAAGCTAAACTTCCTTTTACTTGAAAATGTTGAATTAATTGATAAAATAAATTCTTAAAATCTGGATTTGCTAATTCAACTTCATCCTGTTGAAGGTCTAAAAATATTTTCTCAAATACTTTTGCTTTTACTTCTTTTACCTCCTCTAAAATATCTTCTTCTTCCGAAAAACTTAAAACCGATTCTTTAAAAACCTCTTCGCGATCTCCATACAACATCAAAATTTTAATGATCTGAAGTTCCAACTCATAGGTGTGATCAACTAAAGTTACCTCAGGGGTTTCGGTCTTTAGAATCCTAAAAGTGTCTTCTTGTTTTGAAGTTGGTTTTGTTTTATTTATTTGGCTTTTTTTTGTCTTTGCTTGTGCAAGAGCACTAAAAAGCACATCCTCAGAAATCTCCATTTGCAATGCACAACTCTGAATGTAAACTTCCTGCTGAATAGAATCAGGGATTTTGGATATACTTTCGATAATATCACGGATAGTAGCAGATTTTTTCATAGGATCACCTACTACTTCATCCAACAACAGAGAGGCTTTAAATTGAATAAAATCCTTTGCGTTTTCTTTGAGAAAGGATACCATTTCCTCCTGAGATGTCTTTTTGGCAAAACTGTCAGGATCCTCTCCTTCGGGGAAAGTACATACCTTGACATTCATTCCTTGAGTCAGAATGATATCAATCCCACGGAGTGCTGCACGCAATCCGGCGGCGTCCCCATCAAAAAGAACAACAATATTCTGAGTCAAGCGTTGAATTAATCGAACTTGAGGTTCTGTAATAGCAGTTCCAGAAGAAGATACTACATTGGTAACCCCTGCCTGGAACATTTGAATGACATCGGTGTAACCCTCCACCAAATAACAGAGGTCTTCTTTAGCTATGCTCTGTTTTGCTTCATGAATTCCATAAAGCACCTTGCTCTTGTGATAGATTTCGCTTTCTGGTGAATTGAGGTATTTGGCTGTTTTTTTATTTTCACCCAAAATCCGACCTCCAAAGCCTACAACTCTTCCCGAAAGACTTTTGATAGGAAACATTACTCTACCTCGAAAACGATCAATCTGATAATTTTCGTTTACAATGGTCAAACCTGTTTTTTCTAGGTATTTCAACTGGAAACCGTGTTTAAGTGCAGTTTTGGAAAAAGCATCTTTTTCTTGAGGGGAATAACCTAGATCAAATTTCTGAATGGTTTCATCGGTAAAGCCACGTTCCATGAAATAAGTCAATCCTATTGCTTTGCCTTCAGATACCTTCCAAAGAGTTTCTTTAAAATAATCATTGGCGTGTTCGGTTACCAAAAACATACTTTCTCGCTCGTTCAACTTTTCTTTCTCGGCTTCTGTTTGCTGGGTTTCTTCAATTTCAATGTTGTACTTTTTTGCTAAATAGCGAATAGCTTCTGGGTACGAAAAGTGTTCGTGCTCCATCAAAAAAGCTACAACATTCCCTCCTTTTCCACTACTGAAATCTTTCCATATTTGTTTTACTGGAGAAACCATGAAACTGGGACTGCGCTCTTGAGTAAAAGGACTCAAGCCCTTAAAATTAGTTCCTGATTTTTTTAACCCTACAAAATCACCTATTACCTCTTCGACTCGAGAGGTTTCGTATACCTTATCTATGGTGGTTTTTGAAATCAAAAATTAGGATTTACTTAGTTCTATTATTGTTTTCGTGAAATAACGTAATTTACCATTAACTCAAGGGAATCTCGATAAGAACTTTTGGGTAAAGTCAATAAAATATCCAAAGCCTCTTTCTGAAAAGACTCCATACGTTTTTGTGCATAATCTAATCCTCCAGAATCTTTAACCGTCTGAATTACCTCTTTTACCCTTTCTTTGTCCTTATTGTATTTTTTTACGGATTGGATCAACCATTTTCTTTTATTTGAAGAAACATTATTGAGGGTGAAGATTAAAGGTAGTGTCATTTTTTGCTCCTTGATATCAATTCCCGTTGGTTTTCCAATTTTTGTTTCTCCATAATCAAAAAGGTCATCTTTAATCTGAAAAGCCATGCCAATAAGCTCCCCAAAAAGCCTCATTTTTTCAATTAAATCTTTATCTTTTGATACCGACTGAGCCCCCATTGCACAGCAAGCTGCTAAAAGTGTTGCTGTTTTTTGTCGAATAATTTCGAAGTAAATATCTTCTGTTATGTCTAAGTTTCTGGCCTTTTCTATTTGCAACAATTCTCCTTCGCTCATTTCTTGAACTGCAACCGAAATGATTTTTAATAAATCAAAATCTTCATTATGAATACAAAGAAGTAAACCCTTTGACAATAAATAATCACCCACTAAAACGGCAATTTTATTTTTCCAAAGTGCATTAATTGAAAAAAAACCTCTTCTTTGATTGCTGTCGTCCACAACGTCGTCATGAACTAGGGTTGCAGTATGAATTAGCTCAATTACAGAGGCTCCTCGATAGGTACGTTCAGAAACCTTTCCATTACCCAAAAGCTTTGCCGAAAGGAAGGTAAACATCGGACGCATTTGCTTACCCTTGCGGTTTACAATAAAATGTGTGATCCGGTTGAGAAGAGCTACTTTGGATGACATGGAGTTACTGAACTTTTGTTCAAAGAGTTCCATTTCATTATAGATCGGTTTTTTTATTTGTTCGGTAATTTTCATACTCATCCACTAATATACAATTTCATTAAAGAACTATCTTTTAGATTCTTTATTGGCGAGTTGACCGCATGCGGCGTCAATGTCTTTACCTCTTGAACGGCGTATTGTATTAGTTATTCGAGCAGCAGTTAATTTTTTTTGATACATCGCCATAGCGTTGTTTGAAGCTTGCTCAAAATCGTCATCCCCAATATGGTTGTATTCGATTAAATTTACTTTTGAAGGTACTTTTCGACAGAAATTTACTAATGCTCTGGCTTCCTCTGGGTTGTCGTTAACTCCCTTCCATACGATGTATTCGAATGTTATTATTTTATGTGTTGCATCATACCAATACTGAAGTGAAGACAGCAAATCAATCAAGGGAAAATTTTCAGAAAAAGGCATAATCTTCTCTCGGGTTTCTTGAATCGCTGAATGCAATGAAACGGCAAGATTAAATTTAACTTCATCATCTGCCATTTTACGAATCAATTTTGGAATGCCAGAAGTTGATACCGTAATTCTTTTAGGTGACATTCCTAAACCCTCGGGGGAGGTTATCTTGACAATAGATTCAATTACATTTTTGTAGTTCATCAAGGGTTCACCCATTCCCATAAAAACAATATTCGACAGTGGTATGTCGAAATAAGTTTTACTTTGTTGATCGATCGCAACTACTTGGTCAAAAATTTCGTCAACGTTGAGGTTGCGCATTCTATCCAACTTAGATGTTGCACAAAATTTGCAGTCCAAACTACAACCGACCTGTGAAGATATACATGCGGTCGTTCTGTTTTTTGCAGGAATTAAAACAGATTCTATGATTCGGTTGTCATGCAATTTAATTGCATTTTTAAAGGTTCCATCTTTACTTCTTTGCTGTTGGTATACGGCAATATGATTGATTGTAAAATAGGTATCCAGTAGAAGTCTTGTTTCTTTTGAAAGATTGGACATCCTATCAAAATCATGCACACCTTTACTCCACAACCACTGATATACTTGGGTTGCCCTGTATGCTTGTTGCCCATGAGATTTAAAAAAATCTTGAAGAGCTTCCTTAGATAGTGCACGAATATCTTTTTTGACTAACTCCATAAACTCTTTTACAAAATTGATTTAAATAATCAACATAGCATCTCCGTAGGAATAGAAATTGTATTTTTCTTTGATGGCTAACTGATACGATTCTTTTATAAAATCTGGGTCAGCAAAAGCTGAAGCCATCATCAACAATGTTGATTTTGGGGTATGGAAATTCGTGATCATACAATCTGCAATTGAAAATTCGAAAGGTGGGAAAATGAATTTATGAGTCCAGCCTTCATAGGGATTTAAAGTTCCAATTGAGGACACTGAACTTTCAAGTCCTCTCATAGAGGTTGTTCCAACGGCACAAACTTTGTTTTTCTTTGATTTAGCTTCATTTACAATCAGAACTGCTTTTTCATCTATTATCAATTCTTCCGAATCCATTTTGTGTTTCGACAAATCCTCTACTTCTACTGGATTAAAAGTACCCAAACCAACATGCAAAGTTAATTCAGCTAAATCAATTCCCTTGATTTCTAAACGCTTCAATAAGTGCTTCGAAAAATGCATTCCTGCTGTGGGAGCCGCAACCGCACCCTCATTTTTTGCATAAATGGTTTGATAACGTTCTTTATCCGAAGCCTGATGTTCCCTTTTGATGTATTTTGGAAGTGGAGTTTGACCTAACTGCTTTAGTTTTTTTCGGAATTCAGAATAGGATCCGTCAAACAAAAAACGTAAAGTTCTACCTCGAGAAGTTGTATTGTCTATGACCTCGGCTACTAAGCTATCATCATCACCAAAATAAAGTTTATTTCCTATTCTAATTTTACGAGCAGGATCTACCAAAACATCCCACAAGCGTTGCTCTTCATTTAATTCTCTTAATAAAAAAACTTCAATTCTAGCTCCAGTTTTTTCTTTATTACCAAACAAACGAGCAGGAAAAACCTTGGTGTTATTCAATACCATAACGTCTCCTTCAACGAAATAATCGATTACATCTTTGAATTGCTTGTGCTCAATTGAACGGTCTGCTCTATTGAGAACCATTAATCGTGCTTCGTCACGGTTTTCTGCAGGGTGCTCTGCTAGTCTTTCTTCTGGTAAATCAAATCCGAAATCAGATAATTTCATAAATAAACTTTATTGGTTGAATTTATTATAAAAATAAATATTAAAAAGACAAATATACTACCTCGGCATAGGGGTTGTCAAGTAAATGAAGTTTTTTCCTGTATTTATTTTTTAATTAACTTAAAATCAATAAGTTGAAGATCGTTCCAGAAGTTAGGATATGATTTTGTTACTACATCTGCATTTGCAATTTGGAGGGGAATTTTCAATGCAAAAGGTGCAAAGGCCATTGCCATTCGATGGTCGTGATAGGTTGCTATTGTTTGATTTTCTTTGAAATTTTGAAAAGCACTCAAATGTAAACTGTTTTTTGTAACTCGAATGTGAGCTCCTAATTTTGCCAATTCATTTTCTAAGGCAACAAGTCGATCCGTTTCTTTAATCTTGAGCGTATGAAGACCTAGAAGATCACAACCTACTCCAAGACCATAACAACTTACCGCTATAGTTTGTGCAATATCTGGTGCCTCCACTAGATTCAATTCTATTGAATCAGGTAATTGAAAATCTTTAATTTTTTCAAGGGTAATTTGACCAGATTTAAAACTGGTTTTTACTCCTAATTTTTCGTAAATGTTGACCAAGACGGCATCTCCTTGAAGACTGTCGTTCCGGTAACTATTCAAAATAATTTTACCCTCATCGCTCAAAGCAACACAACTGTAAAGATAGGATGCTGAACTCCAGTCAGACTCTACCGTTTGAATTTGAGATTCAATTTGCTTTTGCGGTTTTATTCTGATTGTGTCATTTTCAAAATGGGAACGAATTCCAATGCGTTGCAAAAGAGATAAGGTCATTTTGAGATAGGGTAAGGAGGTTATTTCTCCTTCAAGAGTTAGAGTTAGTCCGTCTTCTAATTGTGTGGAAATCAATAGTAAAGCCGAAATGTATTGGCTGCTTATATTTGCTGGCAAGGTTACATGTCCACCAGATAATATTTTACCTTTAATTAGTAGTGGTGGAAATCCTTCTTGATTTTCATAGACTATGTCAGCACCTAATTTTTTGAGTGCATCCACCAAAACTCCAATAGGTCTTTCTTGCATCCTTGAAGAACCTGTTAAAACGACTTCTCTTCCACTTTGGGTTGCGAAAAATGCAGTTAAAAAACGCATTGCTGTTCCAGCATGATGAATATCTATTAGATTTGAATCAGTAATTAAAGCATGATTCATTGCTATGGAATCGTCTGAATTTGAGGCATTTTTTATTTTAAGCCCAGGATATAAAGCTTTTAAAAGCAACAGTCGATTTGTTTCACTTTTTGAACCTGTAATATTTAGATTTCCAGAGCATTTTAGGGAAGTATGGTTGATCTTTAGTGGCATTATTATTGTTTGAGTTTTGAATTGTCTTGATGTCTTTCGTGGTCGCGTTTTGTTTTTAGATCAAGTTTTTTGTCGAATGCTTCTTGCAAATTGATTCCCGTTTGATTAGCAAGACATAAAACAACAAAAATAACATCAGCTAGCTCTTCGCCTAAATCTTTATTTTTATCAGATTCCTTTGAACTTTGTTCGCCGAATCGGCGTGCAATAATTCTGGCGACTTCACCCACCTCCTCAGTTAATTGAGCCATATTTGTAAGTTCATTGAAGTAACGAACCCCGTGTTCACGAATCCATATGTCAACAGCTTTTTGGGCATCTTGAATTTGCATAATGTTGTTTTTTGTAAAAATACATTAAGTCAATAAACTGTACAAAGGTCAGGCGTTTCAATAAAAATATTTTACAAAATATCCATTAAAACAGCTAGTTCATCAACAATCAAACATTCTTGATGCAAATCCTCTGAATGAGAATTGAAATGAATGGCTTGCATTCCAAGCTTTAGAGCTCCTTGAATATCTGCCTCCAAACTATCACCAATCATCAACGCATGTTCTGGAAGTACTTTTGCCTCTTCTAAAGCGGTAATAAAAATGGTTGGATGTGGCTTTTTGTACCCAACTTTTTCTGCTGTCAAAACAACATCAAAAAATCGAGCTATTCCAGAGTTTTGAAGCTTCCGTTGCTGAACATTTTCAAATCCATTGGTTATAATATGGAGCTTGTATTTTGAAAACAAGTATTCCAATACAGCTATTGTATCCTGAAAAAGATGAGTATGCTTGGATAACCGTTCAATGTACAATTTTGATATTTTATCAATTAGTTTTGCAGAGGGATTTATCCCCATCTTTACAAATGTTTTTTCCAATCGAAGTCGACGCAATTCGGTTTCAGAAATTTTGTTCTCTCGATATAGTTTCCAATAAAAATGATTTATTGGATCATAGATATACAGGAAATTTTGAAGTGATAAATCAAATTTCAATTCCTCAAATATTGATGCAAAAGTGGCTTCAGAGTTTTTTTCAAAATCCCAAAGCGTATGGTCTAAATCAAAAAAAACATGTTGTATTTTCTGAATTTCAGTCATGTTTCAAAATATAGTTCTTGTAGGCTTGTTTCCAAGATTTATTATTGTTATTTGAAGAAAAAATTGCGTTAGATACAGAGAAAACATGAACTCCAGTGGGAGTTGGAATTTGATCTTGAAGTTGGTTTAATTTTTGAAAAGCAGAATGTGAGTCCATTTTTCGCAAGGCATCTTCTCCTGCAACTACTGAATAAAGAACTAATGTTGTTTCTACTTCGTTTTCTAAGTCATAGAAACGAAAAGGAACGGCAGTACTGGCTCGATACCCTATTTTATCGTTATAACCCAGACTAAAATCTGCCATCTCTTCCATACCCAAAATATTACGATAAGACTCGAAAACCGCTGTTACTCCGGAGTTAAAACGAAGAAATTTAGTGTTTCTATGAATTATTTTCTCAAAACGTTCAATTTCTGTTTTAAAACTTCTAGCTTTCTGACGTGCTTCTGTTGATACCAACAAAGAACTTTTGTGGTAATCTGCTACATATTTTATCAAGGAATGGAAGTGCGAGTTAAAAACCGAAATACCCTGATCGTAATAGGAAATTTCGGAAAACAAAAAGAAAAATCGAGGTTTAAATTTGGTTTTTCTAAAAAAGTTAAGAAAATCGTCAAAATTATTCCATGGATCTTTCCAAAAGCCCAGCAAGACCATAATATGTTCTAAAATAATCCAAATTTTAAATTCACTGATATTCAAAAAGACTTGTGCTGAATTCCTTAAAAAGGATTTGTGTTTGTACTTGTATGGAGAAACAACATCTATCAAAGGTATTAAAGAATTCGAGGGCATTTTGTCTGTTTTGAGTTCAGGGAATTTTTTTACAAAAAGTTCATAAAAGTTTTTTGCCCATAAATCGATAACGGGTAATTCTAAAAAATTATTTTGAACAGCTAAACATTGATCACTAGTGAACCTCCCCAATTCATCCTTCACATGAGGTAAATATTCCTCATATCTGCTCATCAAAAAGAAAGAGCAAGCGAACACATCATAGGGAATCATAGAATTTTGATCACATTGAAAAAAACAGGGAACACCGTCCCACTGGGAAACTTTAATATCAAAACCCTTAACCCCTTGTTCAAACAGCAATGGATTTGAATTGACAAAAAATTCATTTCCCAAAGGAGTTTGTGTGTAGCTCATTTTTGGACCACTTTGAGCAATAAAAACCTCTAACTTTATTGTAAAATCAACTGGAATACCCAAAACACTTTCAAAGAAATGCTTGAATGTATAGCGAAGTCGAGATGTTATTTTGTGGGTGTAAACCAACAACATAATCATAATAGTTTTTGTCTGCAAAGCTAAAATACCCTTTTTCAGAAATAATCAAATGATCTAAAAGTTTTATATCCAAATTATTTCCTGTCTTTTTAATTTTAGTCGTTAATTTCAAATCACTTATACTGAAACTCAATTCCCCTGAAGGATTATTATGAGCATTGATCAATGCTGTTGCCCATAATCGAACTGCATTTTCAAAAAGTAAACGTACATCAACCGTAGTTTCCGAAATACCGCCTTTACTCAAACATTTTTTAAGAGAACATGATTCTGAATATTCAAGTAAATTTCCCAAAATTCCTCTTGTTCTAGATAGCTCAAAACAGAAAACAGAATATTATAAGCTTTTTTCTTGAATTACAACTTACTTTTTCATGGAAAGGAAGCTTCTGAATTCTTTTAACAAGTTCAAAAGTAGCTTTAATTTTTACTTCTTAAGCGGGTCCTATTCCCTTCCATTTTAACAACTCTTCAAGATTGATTCTTTACAACTCGCTTAAACCAGTATTTATTGGAACAATAAGTCGCCGCATCAATTGTTCAGCTGTTTTTCCTTGATCACCTCTTCCAATTAAGATGGCTAACAATTTGGCATTGGTTAAATGCTGAGATCCTTTAGCAATCAATTTTTCTCGCAGTTGTTCTTCAACAGACCAGTCTTTTGGTGTAAATTTGGGGAGATTTGGTTCAATAGTAAAGTATATTTTTAGTTTGGTTTATCATTGTGGCTTGTCCTTCAAATCGAATTCGTTTATAAAAATAAAACTTTTAAAGTAATGAAATACCCTCCAAAACACCACCAAGAAAAACGTTTCGAAAATGCGTTAGAACTAATCAAAATGTATCCTCTGGCTACCATAATTACCTCAAGCAACAATAAAGCACTAAGTTCTCATACTCCTTTGATTCACAAGATTGAGGGTGCTTTGGGTACTTTGGTAGGACATTTGGATAAATTTAATCCACAAATTGAACATTTTAAAGACTCTAAACACGATTTAGAGATTGTTTTTCATGGACCAGAAGCTTACATTTCTCCATCAAAATACAGTACTACTCAACTTCCTACTTGGAATTATTTCAAAGTCCACTTGAGAGGGAAGATTTATTTAACTGAAGATTCTCAAAGTGTAAAACAAAGTTTGATTGAAATGACTTCATTTATGGAGGGAGATCAACCTAAATATATTCTTGAAGAAAGTAACCCTAGGATGGAGGCAGCTTTAAATTACATTGTTGGCTTTAGAATAGAAATAACTTCTTGGTTGGGAAAATATAAAATATCTCAAGATAAAATTAAAAAAGATCAAGAAAGAGCTAAACAAGCAATGATTAACTCTCAATCGCAAGTTATTAAAAACATTGAGTGCTTGTACTTGAATCATCAAACTAAAAATTAAGAACAGAATTTCTGAGGATTTCCCAATTCAAACCTCCATAGTTTCCAGAACTCATCATTAAGAGTATACTTTTATCCCAATTGTGCTCTTCAAGGAATTTATAAAATTCTTTGGACTCAGAGAATACAATTATATTTTCATCTCCAAAAGCTTTTTTTATTTCTTCTTTAGAAAGCAGTATGCCGTTTTTGATTTTCAGAGCTTCAGGATCATAAAAAACAATTGCCTCATCTGCTAATTTTAGTGAGTTCTTGTATTGACTTATAAACTCGGGGTTCAAGCTGCTGTAGGTGTGTAATTCCAAGCAAAAAACTTTGTGGTGTTCTTCAAATTGTTGTGCAACTGCCAATGAAGTAGCTTTAACCTTGCTGGGAGCATGTGCAAAATCTTTGAATAAAAAAGATGAACCATTATCTCCTATTTTCTCTAAGCGTTTGGATGCTCCTTTAAAACTTGGTATTGCTTCCAGAAATTCTGCTTGATCAACACCCATCAATTGGCATATCCATTGAGCTCCAGAAATATTGGATAAATTATGTTCTCCAAAAACTTCTAAGGGTAAATCTCCTTCGTCTGTTTTCAAAAAAGTAATCCCCTTTTTTATTTCATAATTTGGAAGATGGTATCCTTCTTTACGAATCGCATTTTCAGAAACTTGTGTGAGTTGTGCCAAAACAGGATCCGCTTCGTTGTAAACTAAAACTCCACCTGGAACAATCGAATCAATATAGGTTTTAAATTGTTGAACATAATTTTCTTCGGTCGGAAAAACATTAATATGATCCCAGGCAATTCCGGAAATCAAAGTTACGTGAGGTTTATACCACAAAAATTTAGGTCTAAGGTCTATTGGTGATGAAAGATATTCGTCTCCCTCAATTAACATGAAATCATTATCGTCAGTCAAATGAACCATTGTATCAAAACCCTCTAACTGTGCGCCTATCATATAATCAACCTCCCTCTCCCAATAATTCAATACGTGAAGTACCATGGATGTAATGGTTGTTTTTCCATGACTACCTGCAATTACAACCCGTGTTTTTTCTTGGGCTTGTTCATATAAAAACTCAGGATATGAATATATTTTTATGCCCAGTTCAATGGCCCTGAGCAATTCAGGATTATCTGCCCTTGCATGCATACCCAAAATAATGCCGTCAGTTTTTTTTGTAATTTTTTCAGAAAACCATCCCGTTTTTTCTGGAAGAATCCCTGCTTTTTCAAGTCGAGATTTTGAAGGTTCAAAAACAGTATCATCGCTTCCGGAAATCTCAAATCCTTTTTGATGAAGAGCAAGAGCAAGGTTGTGCATTGCACTTCCCCCGATGGCGATAAAATGAAATTTTTTCACGAAGCTAATTTATTTTAAATATAAAGCTGGCTTAAATTTAGGATTAATTTTTAGAGCTAAAGATTTATTTAACTCCACTTTCTCATTGTTGTTTTGTTTTTTATGAAGAAGGTCTAGTTTTTAATAAACTCATTCTTTGGGGAGGTTACTGTATGCGTCAAAGCTGTCCAGATAGTATTCAAGAGCACAAATGGATTTAGAAGTGTCCAAATTAAATTTTAAACCCAAGCTTGCAATCTGATAACTGAGATTTTTGCTTTTATTTTTAAAATAAACTTCATTTTTTTGAACATTGCAGGGGTTCAAAAAAGTTAGCTTTTCAAACGCTCTTTGATATTTGTCAGTGGCCTCATCTCGATAACCCTCAGACTCTAATACGAAACCCTTGGCCAGTAAGCCCTCTGCTGGGATGATTTCAAAAAGAAGTTGGGCATATTTATTTGCTTTTTCAAAATCCCCTCCTAAAAATCGTGGTAATTTGGTGTAAATCCCAGCTAATGCTTCTAAAGTTGGTAAGTTAAGTGAATCTAATTGATATGCTTTTATGAAGTTGGTTTTCATTGAATTCACATTGTGTAATGCTTTAATCTTACTCAATTCATCGATTCTTATCCCATATGCTCCAGCTAATTTATTATGAAGATTTGCGGTTCCATAACCTGCTTCAACTAGTTTATTGAAAGAAGCTATTACCGTTTTAAAATCTTTGTGCCGAGTTGACCATTTGATGATTGTAAATAAATTATCCCTTGAGTCGTCATTATTTTGTAAAATTGCTAATGTATCAAGATAAGCCTGATCTTTTGAAAATTCATAGGTCGCAAAAGGGGTTTTCCCTCGAGTAATACCGACCCAAATAGAAAAATAAATTAGATGAACGAAGAGTAATCGAAGCATGCTGATTTTTAGGCTATTGAATTCTCTAATAGCAGGACTTCCCATAGTTCATCCTTCAGAGCTTGAAGGTTAAGTTGACTAACTGACGAAATCATTGTGTGAGGAATGTTGGAGAAGCTCTGCTTCATTTCCAGCGCATATGCTTCTATAAGTTCTCTGTCTAGCAAATCACATTTTGTAAGCACAATCATGTATTGCTTATCCAAAAGCTCCGGATTAAATTCTTGAAGTTCACGTCTTAAAATTTCAAATTCTTTTTTAACATCCTTTGTGTCTGCAGGAATCACATACAATAAAACAGAATTTCGCTCTATGTGGCGTAAAAAATAATGTCCCAATCCTTTCCCTTGAGCTGCTCCTTCAATAATTCCCGGAATATCTGCCATTAAAAAAGATCTAAAGTCGCGGTAATGAACAATTCCTAGGTTTGGTTTTAAAGTAGTAAACTCGTAATCAGCAATCTTGGGTTTTGCTGAGGTCAAAGCAGCCAAAAGGGTTGATTTTCCAGCGTTGGGAAATCCAACTAAACCAACATCAGCCAATAGCTTTAACTCTAAAGTAACTAGGCGTTCTTCTCCTTTGATCCCTTGCTGAGCATAACGTGGAGTTTGTCTTGTGGAAGATTTGAAATGCCAATTTCCACGACCTCCTAAACCTCCTTTTACAACTATTACTTCCTGACCTTTTTCTGTAATTTCGCAGATTACTTCTTCGGTTTGAGTATCTTTAATTACTGTCCCTAGAGGAACATCAATGTAAATGTCTTCCCCTTGTGCTCCTGAGCTTCTATTTTTACTTCCGTGTCCACCATGCTCAGCCGAATAGTGCTTCTTGAATTTGAAGGTGTACAAAGTCCATAGGTTTGAATTTGCTCTTAATTTAACATGTCCACCTCTTCCTCCGTCACCTCCATCGGGACCTCCTTTGGTAATGTATTTTTCTCTATGTAAATGAACAGATCCTTTACCTCCATTCCCAGAAGTTAAAGACAACTTTACATAATCCACAAAATTACCCTCAGTCATAATTTGTTCTTAAAAACGATCAATAATATATTTTAATCGAGTAGTAATTTCTTCGATTGAACCAATACCATTTAGGCTGTAGAATTTATTTTGATTTGAGTAAAATTCCTGCAAAGGTGCTGTTTTTTTATTGTATTCCTCAAAACGATTTCTAATTTTGGCTTCGTCTTGATCATCTGTTCGACCACTCATTTTTCCCCTTTTAAGTAAACGCCCTACCAACTGATCATCAGAGACTTCCAAAGCAATTGTAGCAGTGATTTGCATTTCTTTTTTACTTAAAAAAAAATCCAAAGCATCTGCCTGAGTTGTAGTTCTTGGAAAACCATCAAAAATAAATCCTTTGCCCGTTGTGTTTTTTTCAACTTCAGCCTCTAACATCTTTATTGTTACAGAATCTGGAACCAAATCTCCCTTATCCATGAAGGATTGAGCGAGTTTTCCTAAATCGGTAACATTTTTTATGTTCGAGCGGAAAATATCTCCAGTCGAAATATGGACCAATTCATATTGATTCTTTAAAAATTCTGCTTGGGTACCTTTACCTGCTCCAGGTTTACCAAAAAGAACAATGTTAATCATAGTGTAATAGTATTTATAAGAAAACAAAGATACCCAAATTAAAGTGCTTTTTGTGTTTCCATTAAAGATATCAAAGATATATGCGTATTTTTGTTAAAAAAAATTATGTCTTTTTTTTCAACCCACAAAACCATAGGTGTTTTAGGCGGAGGTCAATTGGGGAAAATGTTACTCTACACAACTCGTAAATGGGATATTAAAACTCATGTTCTTGATCCCAGTGATGAAGCTCCATGCAGATTAGCTTGTGACTACTTTGAAGTTGGAGATTTTAAAGACTTTCAAACGGTTTATAATTTTGGAAAAAAAGTAGATGTATTAACATTTGAGATCGAACATGTAAATCTCGATGCATTAAAAAAACTGGAAAAAGAAGGGGTTGATGTTTATCCCTCTGCTGCCAACTTAGAGATTATTCAAAATAAGAGTACCCAAAAAGATTTTTATGTCAAACATGATATTCCTACTGCAAAATATAAAAATTTTGAAAATACTGATCAGCTAATAAATGCTGTTGAAACGGGGGCTTTAAACTTTCCTTTTGTTTGGAAGTCCGCTTTGCTTGGATATGATGGAAATGGAGTGAGTGTAATTAGAAATCATGAGAAACTTGTTCAGCTTCCAAAAGTTGCCTGTTTAGCTGAACAACTAGTATCATTCACACATGAGCTTGCTGTAATCATTTGCAGGAATCCTTCGGGTGAAGTAGTTGCTTACCCGACTGTAGAAATGGAATTTCATCCAGAGGCAAATCAAGTAGAATATGTTTTACATCCAACGCGTTTGGATAAAAAAATTACTGAAAAAGCAAAAAATATTGCTCTTCAGGTTTCCGAATCCTTTGAACATGTGGGCTTACTTGCTGTTGAACTGTTCTTAACTGCGGCGGGAGATATTTTAGTTAACGAAGTAGCACCAAGACCACACAATAGCGGACATGTTACACTAGAAACTTCTTACACCGATCAATTCGAACAACACATCAGAGCAATTCTTGATCTTCCCCTTGGAAATCCAGAAAATAAAGTCTCGGGAGTTATGGTTAATTTAGTGGGAGCCGAAAAACATACTGGAGCAGTCCATTACAAACATATGAATAGCATTTTGAAAATGTCCGGAGTTACTCCCCACATTTACGGTAAAAAAGAAACTCGCCCTTTTAGAAAAATGGGGCATGTAACCATCATCAACAAAGATCTTGAAACAGCAAGGAAAATAGCTGAAAACGTTAAAAAGACAATACAAGTAATCTCGAAATAATATGACAAAAATTGGAATTATCATGGGAAGTAAATCTGATCTTCCTGTTATGCAAGAAGCAATTGACATTCTCAAAAAATTTAAAATTAAGGTAGAGGTTGATATTGTGTCAGCTCACCGCACACCTGAAAAAATGATTTCTTACGGGCAAGAAGCTCATAAAAGAGGCATTCAAGTTATTATTGCTGGTGCTGGAGGCGCTGCACATCTTCCTGGAATGATCGCCGCTACTAGTCCCCTCCCAGTAATTGGTGTTCCTGTAAAATCGAGCAACTCTATCGATGGCTGGGATTCCGTTTTATCAATATTACAAATGCCTGGAGGTGTTCCTGTTGCAACAGTGACTTTGAATGGTGCTAAAAACGCAGGTATACTAGCAGCACAAATTTTGGGAAGTACAGACAAAGAAGTACAACAAACCATCGTTGAATACAAGGAATCTTTGAAGACCAAAGTGATGGATTCAGCTAAAAACATAAACTAAAAAAACACTTTTTTCTTTTGAAAAAAATTCTTAACACCCCTTTTGACACTTTACGTCAAAGTGCTCCTTTTGACCAAATTAAAACTGCTGATTTTATTCCAGCACTCGAAATAGAAATTGAGAATACATTAAAAGAAGTCGATCAGATTTGTACCCAAACCGAATTGACTTCTTTTGAAAATACACTCGAGGCCTTGGATCAAAGTGGTGAACAACTGGGAATAATTACCAGCATCCTTTTCAATTTAAATAGTGCAAAAACAAGTACTGAACTTCAAGAGGTAGCACAAAAATCGGCTCCATTACTAACTAAGTTCCAAAATGACATCCGTTTAAATGATATTTTGTTTACTCGAATTAAAACCGTTTATAAGCAGAAAGAAAAACTGAACCTTACTCCAGAACAAAATACCCTCGTTGAAAAAGAATACAAAAGCTTTGTTCGAAATGGTGCACTTTTATCTACAAAAGAAAAAGAAAAACTTCGTGCAATTGACGTAGAATTAGCTCAATTAAGTCTCACATTTGGAGAACACGTTTTGGCAGACAGTCAAGCATTTGAACTTCATATTACCCAAAAAGAACAACTAGCTGGTTTACCAAAGACAAGCATTGTAATTGCAGAAAATTTAGCCAAAGAGAAAAAGAAAAAAGGCTGGATTTTTACCCTTGACTACCCTAGTTACGTTCCTTTTGTCACCCATGCAGATAACCGAGATCTCAGGGAAAAAATGAGTCGTGCTTTTGGAAAAAAAGGGTTTCAAGAAAATGAAAACAACAATGAGGAAATCATCCTAAGACTTATCTCTCTGAAAAAGGATCGGGCTAATTTATTGGGATACAAATCTCATGCTGATTTTGTTTTGGAAGAACGTATGGCTAAGTCTAAAAAAATTGTAAATGAATTTTTAGATGATCTTTACCAAAATGCGCTTCCATTTGCTCAAAAAGAATGGGAACAACTGGAACAATTTGCGAAAGATAAACTCAATTTAACTGAACTACAAAAATGGGATACTGCCTATGTTTCAGAAAAGCTAAAACAAGAGCTTTTTGATTTTGATGATCAAGTTTTGAAGCCTTACTTTCCTCTACCAAGGGTACTGAACGGTTTATTTGAAATTGTAAAACGGCTTTATGGACTCCGTTTTAAGAAATCTAATGCCATCAAGGGATATCATAAAGATGTTGACTGTTATGAAGTTTTGAATGAAGCTGGAGACTATTACGCAATATTGTATGCAGATTTCCACCCACGTGAAGGAAAAAGAAGCGGAGCCTGGATGACGTCTTATCGATCCCAAAACCAAAAAAATAGACCCCATATCTCAATTGTTTGTAATTTCTCACCACCAACAGATACTTCTCCAGCCCTTTTGACCTTCAATGAAGTGACCACTCTTTTTCATGAATTTGGACATGCCTTACATGGAATGCTTTCCAATACCAAATATAGCAGCTTAAGCGGAACAAGTGTGTCTTGGGATTTTGTTGAATTACCGAGTCAAATTTTAGAAAATTGGTGCTATCAAGGAGAAGCTCTTTCCTTGTTTGCAAATCATTTTGAAACTGAGGAACCCCTTCCTATGCAGTATGTTCAAAAAATAAAAGATGCTGCCCAGTTCCAACAGGGGATGCAAACTTTACAACAGTTGAGCTTTGGATATTTGGACCTTTCTTATCATGATGAAAACGTGATGAATATTGATTCTGTTCCTTTACATGAAAAAAAACAAATTGCTAAATTACAATTCACTCCAAGTATCGCAGAAAATTGTTTGAGCACTTCCTTTTCTCATATTTTCCAAGGAGGATATGCAGCAGGATATTACAGTTATAAGTGGGCGGAAGTATTGGATGCTGATGCTTTTGAGTTATTTTTAGAAAAAGGGGTTTTTGATAAACAAACTGCAAAAGCCTTCCACGACCACATACTTTCAAAAGGGGGAACACAACACCCTATGGATCTTTACAAACGTTTTAGAGGTTCCGAACCCGATCCAAAAGCATTATTGAGAAGAGCTGGACTTATTCAATAAGATTGAACTTTTTCCATGCAAGATATCCTCCATCAAGATCAAGGATTTTTTTAAAACCTAAAGAGTTCATTTAAATATAGGCTTTTTTACATCGCTTCCCAGAACTGCAATAAAAAAATAGGAGCGTCTTTTTCAATTCATCGATTTTTTCTTTAAAACCATCCTAAAAAACAGATCTGTTTAGAGCTCCCGCTATGAAAGCCTCTTCAAATTCTTCTGCTGTTCTGACATCAATTAGAAGGTTTTCGGGAGTTCGTTATGAATAAAACAAATCTGATGAAATTGTAAAAATTGAACTCTAAAAGAGCATGTAAAAAAAATAAAACACTCATAAATTTTTTCAACACAAATACAAAACAAGCAACCCAAAAAAAGGAACTGCTTCCACCCAAAAAAGATTACGATATGAGGATTGATGAATTGAAGTTGTGCAAAGAAAATAAACATACAATACCACCATTAATAAATACGCAAACCAAAAAATTAAACTGTTTAAAAAAGAAAGTAGAATAATAATTAACCCCAATAAAACGCCTAATAATTTTGTTTTTGAAACTCCTAAAGATTGTGGGATTGTACCCAACTTTAAGGAATCTGTTTGAGAATCAAATATCTCGAACGGCAGGATTGCTAAAATGATCCAAAGGTAACGTTGCAGGATAAAAATCCATATGGACAAATTGAAAATATCAAAGGAGTTTATCAATGGTAAAATGAAGCTGACAAGAGTCCAACACAAAGCAACAATATGAATTTTTAGTCCTTCAATATTTCTAAGATTGATTTTTTTTTGATAAAGTGGCATTATGTACAAACAAAACAAAAATGAAGCAATTATTACGACTACTTGTTCTTGAGAATTCAAGAAAATAAAAAAATATCCTGAAGAAATTAGACTCAAACAGCTGAGAATAAGCACTCCTTTTGAAGCTGGTTTTGATCCTTTAAATTTATTTAAGAATAAACTGTTGTATTTAATAAAATTGTAAGCGAATAAAGTTCCTGAAAAAACAAATATTCTAAGCTCAATTTTAGGTGATAATTGAAGTTCAATAATTGAAATTTCATACATGCAAAGTACCATCAAAGCTACATGAATACTTGATTTTAAATAAAACTCAAAATAAGGTTTTAAACTTTCCACTGAGCAAAAGTATCAAAACGCTGATCATATGTTATTTATTTGGTTGAAAACTTGTAATAGAAGCAGCTTGAATATTAAAAAAGTGACTTGAATTTTGACTACATTTGGCAAAATATTTAATGAGAATGATCGGTAATTTTGAATCCAGACACCTCGGTCCAAGTGAGTATGAAATAAAAAAAATGCTTGAAACAATTGGAGCTGATTCTATTTCTTCCTTACTCAGCGAAACCATACCAGAAGACATAGCTCTTAAAAAAGATTTAAACCTCCCTGATAGAATCAGTGAACATGAATTTTTGACTGAAATCCAGAAACTTTCTCAAAAAAATAAATTATTTGATACCTACATTGGATTAGGATACCACCCTACCATTACTCCAGCTGTTATTCAAAGAAATATTCTTGAAAATCCAGGGTGGTACACAGCTTACACTCCCTATCAGGCTGAAATTGCTCAAGGGAGATTAGAAGCCCTTTTCAACTTTCAAACTGTAGTTACCGATTTAACTGGGATGGAATTAGCCAATGCATCCTTACTTGACGAAAGTACAGCTGCTGCTGAAGCAATGTCACTACTTTTTGCTGCTCGATCACGAAATCAAAAAAAGAATGATTGCAATAACTTTTTTGTTTCGGAAGGTATTCTGCCACAAACTTTAGCCTTGTTAGAAACTCGAGCAGAACCCATTGGAATAAAACTTATTGTAGGTAATGCATCAACTTTTAATTTTACTTCAGCATTTTTTGGAGTATTTTTTCAATATCCTGGGAAATTTGGTGCCTTATCTAACCTTGCCGAATTGGTCGAAAAAGTTAGATCTTTACATATAAAAACAGTAGTTGCCGCTGACTTATTGAGTCTTACAATTTTAGAGGCTCCAGGTAATTATGGTGTTGATGTAGTGGTAGGAACTACCCAACGATTTGGAATACCCTTAGGCTATGGTGGTCCTCATGCTGCATATTTTGCAACACGCAAAGCTTACAAAAGAAATATCCCGGGAAGAATAATCGGACAAACTCAAGATCTTGACGGTGCTCCTGCCCTAAGAATGGCTCTCCAAACAAGAGAGCAGCACATAAAGCGAGATAAAGCTACCTCCAACATCTGTACCGCCCAGGTTTTACTCGCTGTTATGGCGGGAATGTATGCCGTTTACCACGGACCCAAAGGATTGAAAAGTATTGCAGATAAAATCCATGAAAATGCAGTTCGATTTGAAGCCATCTTAAAAGGACTTTCGATTGAACAAATTAACGCAAATTATTTTGACACCCTTCTCATAAAAGTAGATGCGCCAAAGCTATTGAAACTTACCGAAGAAAATACTATCAATTTATTAGCTGTAGATGACAAACATGTGGTAATCGCATTTAATGAGGCTACGACTGTGGAAAGTTTCAATAAACTAGTACGTGTTTTTGAAACATATACCGAATTGAAAAGTTCTTCAAATCTGGGAGAACTAGAGTCTCGAATTCCAAAAAATTTGACAAGAAATACTTCTTTTTTAACCCATCCTGTTTTCAATTCTTATCACTCTGAAACGAGTTTGATGCGCTACATCAAACGCTTAGAAAGAAAAGATTTAGCACTCAATCATTCCATGATTTCACTTGGATCATGTACTATGAAACTTAATGCTGCCAGCGAAATGCTGCCATTGAGCTGGCCTCAATGGAATGGTCTTCATCCGTTTGTTCCCCTGGATCAAGCAGGTGGATACCAGCAAATTTTAAGTGAGCTGGAACAACAATTGAATGAAATAACTGGATTTTATGCTACATCTCTTCAACCCAACTCTGGGGCTCAGGGTGAATACGCTGGTCTAATGGTTATCAGAGCCTATCATGCATCAAGAGGAGATCATCACCGAAACATATGCATCATTCCAGCTTCTGCTCATGGAACAAACCCGGCTTCTGCAGTCATGGCAGGGATGAAAGTAATTGTTACAGCCACAGATGAAATTGGTAATATCGATTGGCTTGATTTTTCAAATAAATTAAATAAGTACAAAGATAACCTAGCTGCTTTGATGGTTACCTACCCTTCTACCCATGGAGTTTTTGAATCTAATATTCGGGAAATGACGCAATTGATTCATGACAATGGAGGGCAAGTGTACATGGATGGTGCTAATATGAATGCACAAGTTGGGGTTACAAGCCCAGCAATTATTGGAGCTGATGTATGCCACCTAAACTTACACAAAACTTTCGCAATACCTCATGGGGGTGGAGGCCCTGGGGTTGGTCCCATTTGTGTTGCAGAACACTTGGCTCCCTTTTTACCTTCCAATCCCATAATAAAAACTGGTGGTACAAATCCGATTAGTTCTATTTCTGGGGCTCCTTGGGGATCAGCATTAGCTTGTCTAATTTCATATGGATACATCAAAATGCTGGGTGGGAAAGGTCTGAAGAAAGCAACTGAAATTGCTATTCTGAATGCTAACTACGTAAAATCAAGACTGGAGGACAGTTACCCAATTTTGTATTTAGGCGAGAAAGGAAGAACAGCTCATGAAATGATTATTGATCTGAGACCTTTCAAGTCAAAAGGTATTGAAGTCATAGATGTTGCCAAAAGACTTATGGATTACGGTTTTCATGCTCCTACAGTTTCTTTTCCAGTTGCTGGAACAATGATGATTGAACCCACCGAGAGTGAAAATATAGCAGAAATTGATCGTTTTTGTAACGCTATGATTTCCATTGCAGGTGAAATTCATGATCAAGAAATTCATGACGAACACAGTATTTTAAAAAATGCACCACATACATTACAAATGGCTACTTCCGATACTTGGGAGCTAAGTTACAGTAGGCAGAAAGCCTTGTATCCTCTAGAATTTGTAAAAGAAAATAAATTTTGGCCATCGGTAAGAAGGGTGGACGAAGCCTTTGGAGATCGTAATTTAATATGTAGCTGTACCCCAATAGAAGAGTATTTAGAAGGTTAATAATCAGGTTTTTAAATAAAAAAACTGATTTTTACTCCATTAAAAAATATTTTTGAGCTTCGTTTAAATTTTCTGTAACTCCAGTACTCAGCTGCTCACTTCACTAAATTTGTTTAATTAACCAAGCCGATGAATATAAAAATTACAGGTACAGGGAGTTATGTTCCAAATCATATTCAAAAAAATACTGATTTCTCAAATCACTCCTTTTTGACAAATGACGGTAAACCATTTGAAACTGAGAATAAAGAAATTATTGAAAAATTCACCTCGATTACTGGAATAAAAGAACGTCGGTATGCAGCAAAAGACGAAAGCTCATCTGATTTAGCAGCTAAAGCTGCAAAAAAAGCAATACTGGACTCTGGGACTGATCAAGAAACAATCGACTACATCATTGTAGCCCACAATTTTGGTGACACTGCATATGGACATAAGCAATCAAATCCCTTACCAAGCGTTGCCTCAAAAGTAAAATCTTTACTAAAAATTAAAAACCCTAAATGTGTTGCTTATGACATCCTCTTTGGATGTCCAGGTTGGATCGAAGCAGTTATCCAAGCCAAGTCTTTTATTACGTCAGGCATGGCAAAAAAATGCTTAGTCATTGGAGCTGAAACCCTCTCTCGTGTAGTTGATGTTTGTGATCGTGATTCTATGATTTTTGCCGACGGAGCTGGAGCAACAATTATTGAGGGATCTAATATATCAGGAGGTATCCTTTCGCATGAAAGTACCACATACACCGATAACGGTGAGGTTGATATTTTATTTTTTGGAGAATCTTATGAACCAGATAATCAAGATCGATTCATCAAAATGCAAGGTAGAAAAGTTTACGAGTTCGCGTTGTCTCATGTACCAAAAGCTATGAAATCTTGTTTAAATCAATCTGGAGTTAAAATTCAAGACTTAAAGAAAATTTTTATTCACCAAGCTAATGAAAAAATGGATGAAGCCATTGTTAAGCGTTTTTACAGAATATACAAAGAAAAGGTTCCAGCATCAATACTTCCTATGAACATTAAATTCCACGGAAACAGTTCCGTAGCAACAATACCTACACTTTTCGATCAAGTACTCAATGGTGAAATGGAGGGACATCACCTAGCCGAAGGTGATATTATATTATTTGCAAGTGTAGGAGCTGGGATGAATATCAATGCTATTACCTATCAGATTTAACTAAATTGATAATAATTAAACCTAAATTTCTTTTTAGGGTTTAATTTTTTAAGTTTTGTGTATTTTTATACCAATGAAACTTTTGACCCATATTGGACAATATACTTTAATGATCCAAAAAACTTTTGGGAAATTCACTAAATGGAATATTCTTAAAAATTTAATTCTAAGAGAAATCAATGACTTGATCATCGGCTCCCTTGGAATTGTTGCTTTTATTTCATTTTTTGTTGGAGGTGTTGTCGCGATTCAGACTGCTATAAACACAGACAATCCTCTACTACCCGGATACTTGGTTGGTTTTGCAACAAGACAATCCATTATTCTGGAATTTGCTCCAACTTTTATTTCAATTATTATGGCTGGAAAGGCTGGTTCGTTCATAACCTCTAGTCTGGGCACCATGCGAGTTACTGAGCAAATAGATGCTCTAGAAGTTATGGGTGTAAATGCTTACAATTATTTGATTTTTCCAAAAATAATAGCTTTAACTCTTTTCCCTTTTCTCATAACATTCTCAATGTCACTTGGTATTCTAGGGGGCTACATTGCATGTGTTACTGGTGGGTTTTCCTCACATGCAGATTTTGTGGAGGGACTCCAATTAGATTTTAAACCTTTTCATGTAGCATATGCTTTCATCAAAACTTTTCTATTTGCAATGCTCTTGGCAACAATTCCGGCTTACCACGGTTACTTCATGAAGGGTGGAGCATTAGAAGTTGGAAAAGCCAGTACTATATCATTTGTTTGGACCAGTGTAGCCATAATTATCGCGAATACAATTGTTACTAACCTTTTACTTACTTAGATGATCCAAGTCAAAAACTTAACGAAATCGTTTGAAAGTACGCCTATTCTAAAAGGGATTAGTGCCACATTTGAAAAGGGTAAAACCAATCTGATCATAGGGAAAAGTGGATCAGGAAAAACAGTATTTCTCAAATGTATTCTCGGTATTTTTGATGCTGATCAAGGTGATATTATTTTTGAAAAAACTCCCCTGAGAAGCATGAATCTTGTGACTCGAGCCTTACTAAGACAAGAAATTGGAATGGTTTTCCAGGGAAGTGCTCTTTTTGACTCAATGACTGTAGAGGAAAACATTATGTTCCCAATGAAAATGTTTACAAATTCGTCTTATGAAGAAATAAGAGATCGTGCTAACATTGTAATTGATCGAGTAAACCTCATCAATGCAAATGAAAAGCTTCCTGCGGAAATTTCTGGGGGGATGAAAAAAAGAGTAGCTATTGCAAGAGCAATTGTTATGAATCCAAAATATTTATTCTGTGATGAACCTAACTCAGGTCTCGATCCAAAGACGGCAATTTTAATTGACAACCTGATTCAAGAAATTACTCAAGAATATCAAATCACTACCGTAATCAATACTCATGACATGAACTCGGTTATGGAGATTGGTGAAAAAATTATTTTTCTAGAAGATGGTATAAAAAAATGGGAAGGAAACAACCATGAGATTTTTAAAACAGATAATGAAGCAATAACTAAATTCGTTTATTCTTCAGAAATGCTTAAAAAAATCCGAAAATTATATTTAGAGGAATCCAAGTAATCAATCAAATTGATTCCCATGTTTGGATTTTATATCATTCAATAACTGCTTGATGTCCTGATCATTTTTTCTAGGATAAATCATTAAAACGTCCTCATCATCAAACACAATGTAGTCCTCCAATCCCTTTAGTAAAACTAGTTTTTTTGGGTTTGAAAAAACCATATTCCCTTTAGCATTTTCAAAATGAGGAATTACATTTACAGCTGCATTATCATCTCCATCTTTATCTATATGATCGTACAAAGCGCTCCAAGTTCCAAGGTCATTCCAATTAAAATTTGCTTTAACCACAGATACATTATCTGACTGCTCCATTATGGCATAATCAATAGAAATATTCTCTGCTTTTTGATAATTATCGTTCATGAATTCTTGTTCCAAAGCCGTATTAAGAACATTGATTCCTTGACTGAAAATGTCATACATTACAGGCTGTTTGATTCGAAAGGCTTTAACTATGGTTTTCGCACCCCAGACAAAAATACCAGAATTCCATAAAAAATTTCCAGACCTCAAAAACTGTTGAGCCAATGATAAAGACGGTTTTTCTGTAAACTCTAAAACCTTAGATATAGATTTACTAGGATCTGAAACCTTGAGGTAGCCGTAACCTGTATTGGGTTGAGTTGGATGAATTCCAAAAGTCATCAACTCTTCATTTTCAGAAGAATAATCCAATGCTCTGTTTAGATTCGCTGTAAACGCCAATGACTCACTTATCCAATGATCACTTGGGGCTACCAAAATCTGAGCTTTAGGATTCATTTTTTGAATTTTAAGAGAGGCAAATAGTAGACATGGTGCGGTGTTTCGCATATGCGGTTCTAGGATGATTTGACTTTCTTGAAAATTTGGTAGTTGATCTTGAACTAAACTTTTGTAATCAACATGCGTCAAAATGAGAATTTGATCTAAAAGGATTGATGGCAATAATCGATCTACTGTATGCTGGAGTAGTGATTTTCCACTACCCATAAAGTCTTGAAATTGTTTCGGCAGTTTTTTTCTACTTTTTGGCCAAAATCGTGAACCAACCCCTCCCGCCATCACAACTGCATAATTATTAGATTTCATATTCATTTAATTCATTAATCACTTTTACCTCAGCATGGGGACTAAAAACATATTTTTTTTTTGAAGAGATTTCTTGGCATTCAAAACGTTTGACACGCTTCTTCCCTAATCTAAATTTTCTACCGTCTGCTATTGAAAAAAAAGTGTCTTCTTCTAATTCAAAGATATAAGTTTTATTACTAATCGGGTCAAATTCACTTAGTGCAATTACCAACTTAAAATCAGTATCACTACTTGCTTTTGGGTTTTTAAAGTGTAAAGCAACTGTTTTTAATAAATTTTCTGGAAAAATTTCTGGTTGAATTAAGGGTAACATTAATTTCTGAAAGGTTGTTTTCCATTCTTTTCCATGTGGTTTGATACGATACCCAAATTTCTGAAAAGCAACGAAATGAGCTAATTCGTGAATCAAAGTAATTAAAAAACGATATTGATTTGAACCCTCATTAATAGTTATTTGATGGTTTCCATTATGTGTTTTACGATAATCTCCATGCTTCGTTTTCCTTTTGGAAACAATTTTTATGTCAACTTTCCAAAGAGATAAATATTCGCCTACCTGTTTTTTGGCTTTCAAGGGAATATATAAAAAAACGTCCATCATTTAGTTGTAATACTAAGGTGTTCCTGAGGAAACCGGTAAGACTTTTCCATTGTAAAACTGATGTCCATTTAAGGCGAAATTTAATACGTAATCGCCCATTTGGTCTGCACTCAATGGAGCTTGATAACCCGGGAAAGCCTCCTCTAACATCTCTGTTTGAACTGCTCCAAAAGCAAGTGCATTGAAAGCAGGTCCCTTATTTTTAAATTCTTCTGCCAATAATTCGGTGAGTGTAATTACTGCTCCTTTACTGCTACTATATGCTGCTAGTCCCGGAAATTTAGAGCTTCCTTGAATTCCCCCCATACTACTTATGTTGACCACGTGTCCTTTGGAACTTATTTGTGGGAGAAGTTGTCGAGTTAGTTCTGCCAATCCAAAAACATTTACCTTGTAAACGGACTCAAAAATATCAAAAGTTGAAGTTTCAAATGGAATATTTTCAAGTTTTCCTGCGTTATTTATCAAAACATCAATACTTATGTTTTTTGCAGATAATTGATTGCAAAAAGAGGTTATTGCATTTTTATCGGCAAGATCTACCGAGAACGCATGAATGTTTTCAATCCCTTTTAAATTTTCAATGTTCCTGGAAATTGCATAAACTTGAATTCCACGAGAAGCTGCAAGTGCAGCAGATGCTAAACCAATCCCTCTTCCAGCTCCTGTTATGATAATATTTTTTTTCAAGATTTTTTAAATTATACTTTATTAAAAAAATTAAATATAAAAAAACCAGCTTAATTGCGGTTTTAAATAATTTGATTTTAGTTTTAAAACAACATCGTAATTGGATTTTCAATGAACTGTTGTAAAGTTTGCAAGAATTTAGATCCTGTTACGCCATCAACTGATCGATGATCACAAGCAAGGGTAAGTTTCATTGTATTGCCTACAACAATCTGACCTTCTTTTACTAAGGGCTTTTGTATTATTGCTCCCACAGATAGAATAGATGAATTGGGTTGGTTAATTATTGATGTAAATTCTTGAATCCCAAACATCCCTAAATTGGATATCGTAAATGTACTTCCTTCCATTTCTGTAGGAGTTAATTTCTTATCTCTAGCTCGAATAGCATAATCTTTAACTTGAGCACCTATTTGAGGTAAGGTCTGTTCGTCAGCAAACTTAACAACTGGGACAACTAATCCTTCTTCGACTGCTACTGCAACGCCCATGTGAACGTGATTGTGTTTTACAATTTTATTGTCATACCATCTTGAGTTTACTTGTGGATGCTCCTTTAATGCCAAGGCAGTAGCCTTCACTACAATGTCGTTGAAGGATATTTTGATGTCTGGAATTGAATTGAATTGATTCCTGAAAGCAATAGCGTTATCCATGTCAAACTCTACACCCAAGTAATAGTGAGGAGCAGTAAATTTTGAAGCCGCCAAACGCTTGGCAATGGCTTTACGCATTTGGCTGTTAGCCGTCTCTTCAACAGATTCTATACCAGAGGGAACAATTGGTTTTACTCCTCCACCTTGAGAGGGTTGATGATTTTCAATATCACGTTTTATAATTCTTCCTTCATCACCCGATCCAACAACATTGGCTATTTCAATCCCTTTTTCTATTGCAATTTTTTTTGCTAATGGAGAGGCGATTATTCTTCTATTATTACCGATAACAGTCTGTGGTTTTGAAGTTGTTTGTACCGTGTTTTCTGCCTTGGCTTCGGGGGTAACAACTTGTTCTGTTTTGATTGAAGTAGCTTCATTGTTAGCAATTGAGGCAGCTTTCGAGGAGAATGCTATTGCCGTATCCAAATCAGCGTCTGAATCTCCAATAATCGCTAAGACACTATCAACTGCTGCAGATTCTCCTTCTTGGATTCCAATGTGCAGAAGTGTTCCGTTATAAAAAGATTCAAACTCCATAGTTGCCTTATCAGTTTCTATTTCCGCAAGAATATCACCTTCAGAAACGGTGTCACCAACTTTCTTCATCCAACTAGCTACTGTACCTTCTTCCATTGTGTCACTCAATCTAGGCATCGTGATAATTTCTACATTATCAGGCATGACTGCTGTTTTTGAAGTTTCGCTTTTGGCTGTTTCTAATTCTACTGGTTCTTTTTTTTCTTGAGTGGACCCTCTTAGATAAGAAGAGATGTCCTCTCCTTTTTCTCCAATAATAGCCAATAAAGTATCAACAGGAGCAATGCCTCCCTCTTGAATTCCGATATGTAATAATTCACCAGAATAGAATGCTTCGAATTCCATTGTAGCTTTATCTGTTTCAATTTCTGCAAGAATATCACCTTCATTTACGGTATCTCCTACTTTTTTAAACCAAGTTGCGACAGTTCCTTCTTCCATAGTGTCACTCAATCGAGGCATGTTAATAATTTCTGCCATGTCTAACTTAATTTGTGTTTTATAAATGGATAATCGGTTTGCTCATAAACTGCGTCGTACATTAGTGATTTCTCTGGGTAAGGCGACTCCTCAGCAAATTTCTCACATTCCAATACGCGTTCTTTAACATCTTTATCGATAGAATCTAAATCATGCTGAGAGGCATATTTTTTTTTGAGTATGATATCTTTAATTTGAGTAATTGGATCTATTTTTTTGTAATCTTCAACTTCTTCTTTTGTACGGTATTTTTGTGCATCCGACATGGAATGACCTCGATATCTGTAGGTCTTCATTTCTAAAAACGACGGTCCTTTTCCGTCTCTGGCAAACTTAATCGCTTCATCCATAGCTTTTGCAACTGCTACAGGATCCATTCCATCAACTGGGCCACAGGGCATTTCATATCCAAGTCCTAATTTCCAAATATCTTCGTGACTAGCAGTTCTAGAAACTGAGGTTCCCATTGCATATCCATTATTTTCTACAACAAACACTACTGGAAGTTTCCAAAGAGTTGCGAGGTTTAAGGTTTCATGAAGCGATCCTTGACGTACAGCTCCATCTCCCATGTAACAAAGGGTTACTCCACCAGTATTATTGTATTTATCTCCAAATGCCATCCCTGCCCCTAGGGGAATTTGACCTCCTACAATTCCGTGTCCTCCGTGAAACTTGAACTCTTTTGAAAAAATATGCATAGAACCACCAAGACCTCCAGATGTTCCTGTAGATTTTCCATACAATTCAGCCATTACCCGTTTGGGATCTACTCCCATACCTATAGGTTGAACATGATTTCTGTAAGCAGTAATCATACGGTCTTTCCCTAACTGCATTGCATGGAGTGAGCCAGCTAAAATTGCTTCTTGACCGTTGTATAAATGTAGAAAACCTCTAACCTTTTGTTGAATGTAAACTGCAGCTAATTTGTCTTCAAACTTTCTCCAAAAAAGCATGTTGGAATACCAATCAATATGAGTCTGTTTCGTTATTTTCTTCATCAGTTTTAGCTTTTCAAAATATTTTCGTTTAGGTGTAAAATTACAATATTTAATTCATTTTCTTAAAGAGAAAAATGCCCTTATTGTTCTAAATTGTTGATAAAATCTCAATAAACAAATAAAAAAGATGGGATAATCAAAAAAGTAATAAACCCTTAGTCCTCTAGATCCGCAAGTTGTGAATTATCCATATTAAAAGTTATGGAAAAACGTAGCGTGTTTTCTAATGGATTCCTAACCCTTGAAGTTGAGAAAAGATAAGAAATATCAATATCAGCAAAATTCAGAGAAAAACCTGTGCCTAGAGTAAAATATCGTCGAGATCCTTTCTCTAGACTTTCATTGAAATATCCTCCCCTTAGAGCAAAAGCATCCCGAAAGTTGTATTCAGATCCGATACCCCAAGTTATTTCTTTTAATTCTTCCGTGTAGCCATCTTCCGCATCACTAAACGACTCAAATATACCTGACAAAAAACTAATGTCTGGTTGCTCATATCGATCTATTTCTCCAGTATTTTCATTTATGACAGGAACTGGAGAAGGAACCAACAACTTATTGAATTCTAGGTTGAGTGAAATTTTATTGTTTGAATCAAGATGAAGGTTTAATCCTGACCCTACTTTAAGGTTTGTGGGAATAAAGTTTTTTTGTCCTCCTTCATCATACTTTAGTCGGGGGCCAATGTTTGAAATGTTAAACCCCATTCTTAATCGTGCTTTCTTTTTCGAAAAATCAAATAAATCACTCTTATAAAAACCGGCTATATCAACACCCAAAGTATTTGCAGAAGTAGCATCTAAGTCCGAAGAAATCTTTAAATCTGAACGAATAAATCGTGCAGCTACAGCCATGGAATATTTTGTGTTTAGTAAAAGAGAATAGGAAAAATCTAAAGTAAGCTCGTTTGGGCGTTCTATTCCTTGTTCAATGATTGTTCCGGCGACCAAATCATTTAGAACAATATCGCCTAAACTAAAATATTTTAAACTCATTGCCCATGCGCTTCTATCCGTATTTTTATTAAAATAAGTAATGTTGGCTAAAAAAATATCATTTACCAATTTACTTAGATAGGGAGTGTAGCTAATTCCAAATCCAGATTTCTGTTCAGAAAAAACATATTTCGAAGGGTTCCATTGTTGTGAAAAAGCATCTACAGAAGTTGCTACTCCTTGTTCTCCCATTGCTGCTGCCCTAGCATCAGGTGTAATAAGTAAAAAAGGCACCCCAGTTGTGATAATTTTTTCTTGTGCTGTTAATTTACCTGTGAAGAGTGAAAAAATCAGTACGATAAACACGCCAATATTATGTTTGATGTTGCACATGGTATTAATATTAACGTATTAAATTTAAAAATCTTGTGTACTTGTTTCTTACAAATTTAAATAAGGAATGGGATGTGGATAATAATCCAAAAAAATGTACGTTATTAATTTATAATCTGGTTCTATATTCCTATTAAAACGGAGTTAAGCTACAGATTTTGTATATTGCAACCTATAAGTAAAAACATTACTTTTATAAAATTATGAGAATTAAACTATTATTAAAAAGTATCATCCTTTTAGTTTTCACAGCTTTGATTCTTACTTCGTGTGGAAAGAATAACCAATCCAGAGCAACAGGCTGGGACATCAATTCCAAAAAAGGTGGCTTTCAGTATAATGTAGAATTTGAAGATCAAGAAACTGGTCCCGGACTGGTTTTTGTTGAAGGAGGTACTTTTACCAAAGGACAAGTACAAGACGACGTTATGCACGATTGGAATAATACTCCAAACAAACAACACGTTATGTCTTTTTATATTGACGAAACAGAAGTTACCAATTTAATGTATTTGGAATATTTAGATTGGATTACACTTGTTTTTCCTCAAGATCAAAGACAATTTAAACAATTATACAATGGTTCTCTACCCGATACGCTGGTTTGGAGAAATCAGTTGGGGTATGTTGAAGAATTAACTTCAAACTATCTACGTCATCCGGCATATGCTGAATATCCAGTAGTTGGGGTCAATTGGCTTCAAGCTGTACAATTTGCAGAATGGAGAACAGACCGTGTTAATGAATACATCTTAGAACGTGAAGCTTACATCCAAGATGATGTTCGTTACTCAGAAGTTGATGCCAACAGCACATTCAGTACTGGAGCATATTTAAAAAGACCTGAAACTACTTATGGCGGAAAAATAGATAGTTTAGTTGGAAAAAATGGTCGTATTCAAAAAGATACAACTGAAGTTAATGTGTATGCTGGAGTAGATAAAGGAATCCTCCTACCTTCATACAGGCTTCCTACCGAAACCGAATGGGAATATGCTGCATTAGCGCTAGTTGGAGATCGGGAATACAATGCATACAGAGGAAAGAAAAAATACCCTTGGTCAGGAGAATACACTCGTTCAGAAGAAAGAAGATCTGAAGGAGATCAATTAGCAAACTTTAAACTTGGAAAAGGGGACTACGGTGGAATCGCTGGCTGGTCAGATGATGGAGCAGATATTACAATACAAGTAAAAGCATATCCTCCTAATGACTTTGGAATCTATGATATGGCAGGAAACGTTGCCGAATGGGTTGGAGATGTATATCGACCGATAGTTGATGATGAAGCAAGTGACTTTAATTACTACAGGGGTAATGTTTACCTAAAAGACGTTATTGACGAAGACGGAAGAGCACAAGTTATTTCTCCCGATCAATTGGTATACGATACGCTACCCAATGGAAAAGTTCTTCTTAAAAGACTTCCAGGTCAACTAGAAAAAATCAGTGTTGATGAAGAAGAAACTTTTTTGAGACAAAACTTCACTGAAAGTGATAACAGAAACTTTAGAGATGGTGATATTGAATCCACAAGGTTGTTTGCTCGCTTTGGAGATGATGATGAAGATTCAGATGCACGTCCAGAATCCAGTGCAATGTATGATGCACCCACACATCCTAAAATTAGAATGGATGAGGAAGGTAATTTGGTGCGTACAAAAGATAAGTCTTCAAAAAGAACTTCATTAATTACTGACGAAGTTCGCGTTTACAAAGGAGGTTCATGGAAAGATAGGGCTTACTGGCTTGATCCTGCTCAAAGAAGATATTTACCACAATACATTGCAACAGATTACATCGGCTTTCGATGTGCAATGTCTCGATTAGGATCAAAAAGCAAGGTCAAGAAAACAGCTCGACACAAGCGAAAAGGTTAATTCATTTAAAAGGCATTGTTCAAATGCCTTTTTTTATTTATGCAAATAGAAGAACTTTATGCTTATTTCCTCTGCTCCACTGGTGTAGCTACAGATACACGAAAAATCAAAAAAGGGTGTTTTTTCTTTTGCTTAAAAGGAGAGAATTTTGATGGAAATACATTTGCGGAGGAAGCACTTACAAAAGGTGCTATGTTTGTAGTAATTGATGATCCAAAACATCAAAAAAATAACCGATCTTATTTATTAGTTCAAGACAGTCTAAAAAGCCTACAAGAATTGGCTCATTACCATCGAATCAAGTTTTCTATTCCTGTAATTGGGCTCACAGGGTCAAATGGAAAAACAACAACCAAAGAACTTGTCAATAGCGTTTTATCTCAACAATACAAAACCACTTCTACAGCAGATAATTTAAATAATCATATTGGTGTTCCACTAACCCTCTTAAACATCTCATCTAAGACGCAAGTTGCACTGATTGAAATGGGAGCAAATCATCTTGAAGAAATTGCTTTTTTGTGTGAATTGGCTCAACCTACATTGGGCTACATCACTAACTTTGGAAAAGCTCACTTAGAGGGATTTGGAAGTCTTGAAGGCGTTATCAATGGGAAATCAGAAATTTACCATTTTCTTAAAAAAAATAAAGGTACTGCTCTAATTAACAAAGAAGACAAGAAGCAATCAAATCTTACAAAAAAACAAAAAACTTTTTCTTTTGGACAGTCAAATAAAGTTGATCTGCATATTAAAAATAAAACCTTAAGACTCCATAAAAACATAAGTATTGAAGTTGATGGAATGGAAATAAAAAGCGGGCTAAAAGGAAATTTTAATTTTACCAATATTGCTGCTGCTGCTGCCTTTGGCTTTTATTTTAAAGTTTCTATAGAAAAAATCAAAAAGGGGATCGAAAAGTATATCCCCACTAACAATCGTTCACAATGGTGTGAAACAGATTCCAATACTTTGGTTCTTGATGCATACAATGCAAATCCCAGCAGTATGAGAGCTGCTCTTGAATCGTTCCTAGAAACCGAAAAAGAGGGTCGACTATTAATTCTAGGGGATATGCTAGAATTAGGTAATTTCTCAGAACAGGAGCATCAAGAAATCGTTGATTTTATTGAATCCAAAAAAATTGATCAGATCCTTCTGGTGGGACCTGAATTCAAAAAAACAAATTCTACAGCTATAAATCTCAAAAAGTTTTTGACCACTGATAAAGTAATCTTATATCTAAAGAAAACCAACTACCAAAACAAAACCATTTTCATCAAGGGATCTCGAGGAATCGCTTTGGAAGTTCTTAAAAATTATTTGTAATCTAATCTAAATCAATTAGTTTCACTTCCTTGAAACGGGAAGAATCTAAATCTTCAATTTGAGCTCTTAAAGAAGGCCAAACCTTTTTGTAATACGTATTCGTTTTTTCAAGTGCAATTTCTAGTTCATCCTTTGCATGTTGAAGTAGTTTTTCCTCGGTTGAAGTAATTCCTTGCTTACGACTTCTAATGTACCGGGATGCGGTGCTCATTCTAGTCATAACGGTGCTCTCTGGATTACGAATAATTCCTTGGCGCTTATCCTTTTTTCCAATGTAAAGTGATATTAGAGAATCCAATGCTTTTATTTGAGTTTTCATTTCTTTAGTCAGCTCCTTTACAGATTCTGTTTTATTTTCTTTAAAAAGCTTTTGGTAATCCATAAGAACTTGTTTACTCTCAATAAGCTGTTTTACAGATTCAGTCGCTTTTGCCATAAAACCCTCTAGTTTTTTTGATGTGTCATAAACAGATTCTGTATTTTCAGGGTAATCTTGAATTCTTGGATCTGATTTTACAACAATCTGTTGTTCGTTTTGATCTGCTCCATATTCCAATACTATTCGGTAAGTCCCTGGTTTAATGGAAACACCTGAAGGTTCTGTTTTTGATTTTCTAGGCTCTCTTCTTGGTCTTGGGAACCCTTTCTCGTTTAAATACCAATACCAACGATAAAGCCCTTTTTTCTTGGGCAATTTTTTCTTTAATGTTCTAATCAAGCGGTCTCCATCATAAATTGTAAGTGTAAGTGAATCCTTTATTGCTTTCTCCTTAACCTCCTCTTCTTCTTTATTTTTTTTTTGGTCTGAATCTTCTTCAGAAGGTGGATTCACATAATAGGTCATCATTGCTCCGTATTTTCGGTTTGTTCCCTGATACATTGCATCTGCTCCAAAACGACTCCCGGTTGGTTGTTGGTATGCTGCCAAATAAGCCGTAGGTGGCTCAAAAAGGTGAACTTTTTTGGAAACTAAATCTGGTTTTAAAGCCAAAGCCCTTAGGGGTCTAATATCATCAAGTACCCATGCTGCTCTTCCAAAGGTCCCGACAATCAGATCTTGTTCTCGAGGTTGAATTACCAAATCCTTGACTGATACTGTTGGAAATACCTCTGGGTCAAACTTATCCCATTTTTTTCCTGCATTTAAAGAAAGATAAAGGCCATCATCGGTTCCTAAAAACATTAGATTTGGGTTGACAGTGTCCTCAATAATACTCAACGCATAACTCTTGGCATCTGATTGATCAACAATCCGCTCCCAAGTTTTACCATAATTAACTGTTCTGTATGCATAGGGTTTAAAATTAAATCTTCTGTAATCATTAGCCACCAGTAGTGCTTCTCCTTTGTTATTATGAGATGCTTTTATTTGGGTTATCCAGCTTCCTTTTGGAATACCTTTAATATTTTTTGTCACTTCATTCCAAGAATCTCCGCCATCTTGAGTAAAATGCACACGTCCATCATCTGATGCTACCCACAACATGTTTTTTTCAACAGGTGAGGGTTCGATAACTAAAAGAGTACAGTAATTTTCTGCACCTGTTGCATCTAATGTTAGTCCTCCACTTTCACTTTGTTTTTGTTTTTGGGGATCATTAGTTGTCAAATCGGATGAAATCACTGACCATGTCAATCCTTTATCATTGCTTTTATGTACAAATTGACTTCCAAAATAAACTGTGCTATTGTCAAAAGGATCTTGACCAATTGCTGCATTCCAATTGAATCTGAGTTTTGTATCTGGATCCGGGTGGGTTGGACGTACAATGTAATTATTTCCTGTTTTCCAATCATAACGAGAAACGTATCCTTGTTGACTCATTGCATAGCCGTATCGAGAATCGTCTCGATCTGGGACAACATCAAAACCATCTCCAAATGCGATTTCTTGCCAATAAGAATTTCTGATTCCTTGCACTTTCCACACATAAGCAGGCCCCCTCCAAGAGCCATTATCTTGCATCCCACCATAAACATTGTATGGGTATTCATTATCTATACTAATATGATAAAATTGAGCTACTGGAATATTTCCGATAAAGCGCCATGTTTTGCCTCCATCCCTGGTAATATTTAGTCCACCGTCATTTCCATCGATCATAAAAGAGCCGTCATTGGGGTGAATCCACCAAGCATGATGATCTGGATGAATACCATTATCAACTCCATAAGCAGGCATCAATTGACTGAAATTTTTTCCGCCGTCTTGTGAAACATTAACATAGGTAAATACAGAAAATACTCGGTTTTCATTTTGAGGATCTACAGCTATGTCCGAGTAATAAAAAGGTCTATTCCCAATATCACTCTTGTTGTTTACCATTTTCCAATTGAAACCTCCATCCTCAGATTTGTAAAGTGCGTTTTTCTTTGCCTCAACAAGGGCATAAATAATATTTGTTTTGTTGGCTGCAATCGCCAGTCCTATTCTACCCATATCTCCATCAGGAAGGCCATCTTCTTTTGTTTTTTTTGACCAATTATCACCTCCGTCAAAACTCACATAAAGACCGCTACCTTTGCCTCCAGATTTGAAAAACCAAGGATCTCTTTTGTGTTCCCACATTGCAGCTATCAATTTATTGGAGTTTTTGGGATCGATAACTAAATCCGCTGCTCCAGTTTTATCATTTACATACAAGATTTTTTTCCATGACTTACCTCCATTTACAGTTTTGTAAATTCCGCGTTCTGGATGCTCACCCCAAGGAGAACCTATTGCAGCAACATAAACAGTATTGGGATTTGAAGGATCAATTATTACTCTGTGAATATTACGAGTATTCTCTAATCCCATTGATTTCCATGTTTTCCCTCCGTTTATCGATTTAAAAATACCATAACCTCCATTGAGACTATTCCTAGGATTTCCTTCTCCTGTTCCAACCCATATTACGTCTGGATTTGATTGTTGAATAGCAACAGAACCTACCGAAGCGGTTACTTGATCATTAAAAATAGGACTCCATGTCACACCCCCACTGGAGGATTTCCACAAACCACCTGAAGCAGTTCCAACGTAAATAATATTTGGGTTTGAAATCACTACGTCAATTGACGTGATTCGTCCACTCATTCCCCCAGGACCAATGTTTCGGGGGGCAGCTTCTTTGAGCCAAGTTGTAGTAAAATCTTGGGCGTTTAAAAACAATGTTAAAGTCAAAAACAGAAAGGAAAAAGCAGTTTTCATTGATGGTGTTTTATAATATTTTTAGCTTTTTTAAAGGTATGAAAAATGGTGCAGATAAAACCTTGTAGTATAAGAAAGTGTTGAAATGTAAAGGTTTATAAGTTTTTATTACCATACTTACTCTAATATGGAGTTTAAGTTAAATTTGTAATGGATTGCTTGTGGAACAGGCGGGATAGATATTTACTGCATAAAGACTTTATCTAAAAAATAAGTAAGTAAGAAGTGAACTCTGTTGAAATGAAATAGGATTTTTGAGTAATTAAGGCGTTTAATTTTTTTAGATCAAATCTGGAAAGAGATCAGTAATATTATTTATGGCTTAACTCCAGAAGTTCCCTTTTGGGAAGTGTAAAAAGTCAAAAGTTGTGACGAGATAAAATTTTATATTTAAAGTCTCAGATATGTTCGAGTTTTCAAACAAATTGAAAATTTAACAAAAGGATGTTACTTTCTCTAATTATTAGGAATTATCAGAGCTTAAGTTTTGTGTGCGATAAAATTAAGACCGACAATAACTATGCGGTTATGACTATGATTTCCTCCTTGGCGTAAACTTTGTCTAATTTTTCAGCACATTCCATAAGAGTTAAACCGACGTCTGCAGGAGTATTGTGATTTGCTCCATATCTAACCAACAAATTAATCATTTCAGCTTTATCACCGATCAGTGCATAAATCAGCAAGATTTTGCCATTGAATGTTTGATTTGCAGAAATTATTCTATTTTTCAAAGCATTTTCAACCAATTCAAAGTCTTCAGATTCAATAGCTCCAATAAACTGTTGAATACTTACTTCATCGGTTTTTAAAGTGATATTTTTTTAGACAAAATTATTGAAAGAGCTAAAATAAAAATTGTTTTAATTGCGATGAGATTTTAGTTTAAATATTATTTCAAAATAAAAATACGATCGAGTAAAATTTCACGTGAACCAACAACTGCTTTAAAAGAAAGAATTATCAATGTGATAATTTCGAATAAAAAAATTACTCAATAACAAATATTGGAGTTGTAAACATAAAAATTAATAATTTTTATGATGATGCTAAAGTTTACTTAACATGGCTTTAAGTTGAACCGGAGTATCACAATTCTTCTTTACGAATAAACCATCACTTTTTTGGTCCTCTCAAGTGAATAACTAATCCATTTAGAAAATTTCTTAGGATTTGATCGCCGCATTCCATGTACTTTGGATGGTTTTCATTTCTAAAAAATGCACCCAACTCTCCTTTAGAAACTTTGAAGTCTACCAATTTACATATCTCTATGATATCAAAGTCTCTTAGCTTATGAGCTACACGAAGTTTTTTAAAGATGTCGTTGTTTGTTAATGCCATATTCAAAGATACTTTTTTTAAAAGCTTAACCCAATAAAAGCAGAAGTTTCCCTCTGAGGTATTGGAACAAAAATACTAAAGCTTGAACAGACAATTAAGCTCTTAAAATCAGTAGTTTGAAAATGTTTTAGATTCAAAAAAATAAGTACATTTATTGAAAATTTACGTAATACAATTATGATAATAGGTGTGCCCAAAGAAATAAAAAATAATGAGAATAGAGTTGGTCTTACTCCGGCTAGTGTTTCAGAATTGGTAAAAGATCTCAATTCAGTTTATATCGAAACTTCAGCAGGTCTGGGCAGTGGTTTTACAGATCAAGAATACATTGATGTGGGAGCTCAAATATTAACTGACGCAGCATCTATTTATGGGAAAAGCGAAATGATCGTAAAAGTTAAAGAACCTTTATCTAGTGAATATGATTTGATTTGTGAAGGTCAAATTCTTTTTACTTATTTTCACTTTGCCTCTTCAGAAGAATTAACACTTAGTATGCAAGCACGCAAAGCAATTTGTATTTCCTATGAAACGGTAGAGGATCACTTAAAAAGACTTCCATTATTGATTCCTATGTCTGAGGTAGCTGGTCGAATGTCTGTTCAACAAGGCGCTAAATATCTAGAAAAACCTCAAAATGGAAAAGGCATTTTATTGGGAGGTGTTCCCGGAGTTCCTCCTGCAAAGGTTGTTATCCTCGGGGGTGGCATAGTTGGAACAGAAGCTGCTAAAATGGCTGCAGGGCTTGGAGCAGAAGTAACAATTTTGGACATCAGCATGGATCGACTCCGTTATTTATCTGAAATTCTTCCCCCAAATGTAACTCCACTTTTTTCATCCGAGGATACAATACGGAGACTTATCAAAAGAGCTGACTTAATTATTGGAGCAATTTTGGTTCCTGGAGCTAAAGCTCCAAAATTAATTACCAAAGATATGCTTCAAGAGATGACCAAAGGAACTGTTCTTGTTGATGTGGCTGTTGATCAAGGTGGATGTTTTGAAACCTGTGTTCCAACTACTCATGAAAACCCAACTTTTATTGAAGATGGTATTTTACACTATTGTGTAGCCAATATTCCTGGAGCTGTACCCATCACTTCCACCCAAGCTTTAAATAATGTAACTCTTCCTTACACTAAAGTTATTGCAGCTAATGGATGGAAAAAAGCATGTAAAGCTAATATGGGGCTAGCAAAAGGACTTAACATAATTAGTGGTCAAATTGTGTATAAGCCGATAGCAAATGCATTCAACCTACCCCACTATACTCTAAAAAATATTTTAGCTTAATTTTATTTGCCCTATGATTGATAAAACCGTATCCAATGTATCATTGGCTCTAAAAGGAGTGAAGAGTAACATGACTCTTTTACTGGGTGGCTTTGGTTTATGTGGAATCCCGGAAAATGCTATTGCTGAATTGGTTCGATTAAAAACAACAAACCTTAGCTGTATTTCAAACAATGCTGGAGTTGATGATTTTGGTTTGGGCTTATTGCTTAAGCAAAAACAAATCAAAAAAATGATCGCATCATATGTAGGAGAAAATGAAGAATTTGAGCGACAAATGCTGAGTGGCGAATTGGAAGTGGAACTCATACCTCAGGGCACTTTGGCAGAACGCGCTAGGGCTGCCCAAGCCGGAATTCCTGCTTTTTTCACTCCTGCAGGCTTTGGGACAGAAATTGCCGAAGGAAAAGAGGGTCGAGAGTTTAATGGAAAAATGCACGTATTGGAAAACGCTTTTAAAGCTGATTTTGGTTTTATTAAAGCATGGAAAGGGGATCAAGCTGGAAATTTAATTTTTAAGGGTAGTGCTCGAAATTTTAACCCCGTTATGTGTGGGGCTGCAAAAATTACGGTAGCTGAAGTAGAAGAATTGGTTCCTGCTGGAACCCTAGACCCCAATGAAATCCATGTTTCGGGAATTTTTGTACAAAGAATTTTTGAAGGAACTGATTATGAAAAAAGAATAGAACAACGTACAGTTCGTCCCAAAATATAAATTATGGCCTTAGATAAAAACGGTATTGCACAGCGGATAGCCCAAGAACTGAAAAATGGATACTATGTCAATTTGGGAATTGGAATCCCAACCCTAGTTGCCAATTTCATTCCAAAAGAAATCAATGTTGAATTCCAAAGTGAAAATGGGGTTTTAGGAATGGGTCCTTTCCCTTTTGAAGGAGAAGAGGATGCAGATCTCATTAATGCAGGCAAACAGACAATAACAACGCTGAAAGGGGCTTCATTTTTTGATTCTGCTACCAGTTTTGCAATGATCCGTGGCAAGCATGTTAACCTTACTATTCTCGGGGCAATGGAGGTTTCTCAAACTGGAGATATCGCCAACTGGAAAATTCCTGGTAAAATGGTCAAAGGAATGGGAGGAGCAATGGATTTGGTTGCTTCAGCCGAAAATATCATTGTAGCTATGATGCATACTAATAGAACTGGAATATCTAAATTATTGAAAAAGTGTTCCCTTCCATTAACTGGAGTGAATTGTGTTAAAAAAATTGTTAGCGAACTAGGGGTTCTAGATATTGGACCAAATGGATTTATTTTGCGTGAAACTGCTCCTGGAGTTAGTATTGAAGAAGTAATCCAAGCAACAGAGGGAGACCTTATCCTTGGAGATGAGGTCCATGAAATGTCTTTTTAAAAATAAAAAATGAATCAAAATTTAGTTGAGAACTTAATCAATATCGTTGGTCCCAATAATATTCTTCATTCTGGTGCAGAAAAAAATCGTTTTACACACATTTGGAAAACAGACATCCCTTTAGAGGCATTAGCTGTTGTCTATCCAAAAACCACTGAGGAAGTTTCGAGAATAATGATGCTTTCTCATCGCAACAAACAAGAGGTGGTAATTCATGGGGGTGTTACCAATCTTGTTGGAGGTACCGAAACACAAAAGCATCAGTTGGTTTTGGCCTTGGATAAAATGAATGCAATCGAAGAAGTGGATTCTCAAAGTAGAACAATAACAGCACAAGCTGGTGCAATATTGGAAAATCTTATTGATGCGGCCAAAGCAGAAAACCTTTTGTTACCCATGAGTTTTGGGGCAAAGGGTTCGGCTCAAATTGGAGGTGTTGTGTCTACTAATGCAGGTGGCCTTAGAGTTTTTAGATACGGAATGACTCGACAAATGGTTCTCGGTGTTGAAGCAGTTCTCCCTGATGGAACTATTATCTCCTCTCTAAAAAAAATAATAAAAGACAATTCGGGTTATGACCTAAAACAACTATTCATTGGATCAGAGGGAACCCTCGGAGTTATAACTAAAGTTATTTTAAGACTTTCCGAAGCTCCGACTAGTCGTTCTTCCGCAGTTGTTGGAATTAAAAATTATGAAAATGTTATTAAACTACTAAAATTCTTGGAGCAAAACCTAGCAGGGACATTAAGTGGTTTTGAATTGATGTGGAAAAGAACCTACAAAGCAATGACAACTCAACCCTCTTATCTACTACCTCCTCTAGCCCAAGAATACAAATACTATGTATTTGTTGAGAGTTTAGGAAGTCAAGTAGAACAAGATTATGTCCGCCTCGAGAACCTTATTGGACAAGTACTTAAAAAGGAATTGATAGAAGATGGTGTTATGGCTCAATCTGAACGGGAATTGAACTCAATTTGGCAAATTAGAGAAGATGTTTCTGTTTTGGCAGCTCAAGCAAATCATGATCAGCATTTTGACATTAGCATACCTATCCCACTCATCGGAGAACTTATTGACCAGATGATCGTTGAACTTGAAAAACTTCCTTTTGTTGATCGTATTTTCCCATTTGGACATGTCGCAGATGGTAACATTCATTTTATAATTGGGAAAAAAGAAAACAGTACAGAAATAATAGACGCTATAAATTCAATTATTTATAAACCTCTAAAAGAAATTGGTGGCTCTGTCTCGGCAGAACACGGAATTGGTTTACACAAAAAAGAGTACTTATTTATAAGCAGGTCGGAAGAAGAAATAGACATGATGAGAACTCTTAAAAAAACATTTGATCCATTGAATATTCTAAATCCCAAAAGGATTATTTAAAGAAATACCATTTACTGTTTTTTGTTAAATTTAATAGTCATATTTCTAATATCTGTTTGGAATGGATATTCGATTACACCAGATGAGTTTTTTGTATTTGCAGAAATTACATAACTCAAATTAAAGTTTGCTAGTGAGGGTAGAGATAATTTTACTCTTCTAAACTTACCCTCTGTCATCCTAGAAGTTGTCCAGATAGGAATATTATTGTAATTTAAAGTTAAACGTCTCTGACCGGGATACGTTGTAGGGTAAGTAAATTTGGTTGGTGTGGGTGTAGAATTTGCTTCAACATACTGCGTTGGACTAACTATGTTGGATAAGGTAAAAGTTGTTGTTTGCGTTGTCCCAGAAACGGTAATTGATGTAGAAGAGCTTACCTGATAAGTTGTAGCTACATAAAACTCAGGTACAGGATTAAGCTTATATTCAAATTCCAAATCCAGATTATTTGAGGGAAACCCCGTAAATGATTTTACACATTTCGCTTCATTTTCGATTGTATGCGGGACGTATATCCATGATGATCCATTCTCATCTACATAAGGTACAAAATCTGTGATATCGGTGGTTCCCGTTACTGACCAACTGTCTACACCAAAAGACCAGTCGTCTTTATAATATAATTTAACATAATTTTCAAAAAATCTATAATCGGTATCATCTAAATTGGAAACCCTAAGACCAATATCATAAGCCCCAAAATTTGAATAAGTTACGTCTAGGTCACGCAAAGTTGAAGAAACTGGATTTCCTCCAGGAAATTGCCACAAAACAGAATCAACGTTAGGTGCGGTTGCAATATAACTTACTGAAAGTGATGGAGATCCAGTATTACTTGAAGAAGCAACCGAACGACCCGAAGCGATGAAGGATGCGTTTATCTTTCCTTCATTTTTCCAACCTAACACAGATTGATCTGATTTTTCGGGAATTTTAAATACAGGCGGAGAACAGCTTATATTAAACTGAAGTAAACACAAAAAAACGTAAATGATTCCTTCTACCCTCTTAAAATACATATTGTAAAAATAAAACAATTATTAACTAAAATTATTATTTATTAATAAATAAAATTTTTAGCTAATCTTTTGTATTTTACAATTAGATAATCACAACCTTTTTCTATGAAAAGCTTTTTCAATAAGTACAGACCTATTTTTATCCTCGCTTTCCTTTTTGGTTTTATCAGTATCATTGACAGATTTGTGTTGAACGGGTCTTTTAAGGGAATAGAAAAGTACAAACACTTCATATATTTAGTTTGTCTTATTGCTGGCGTTGTTTTTTTATTATTTCAGATTATGAAATTTGACGATAAAAACAATAGCTAGAGATTTTTCTGATCAAAACATTATGCAACACTTATCTTTACTTCAAAAAAAATGAAGCACTTCTCCAAAGAAGATATAGGAAAAATGTCATCAATCTTCAGATTGAACATGATAAACAGTTGTACTGGATATAAATCAGCAAATTTAATAGGCACACAATCTAAAAATGGAAGTACAAATCTTGCAGTTTTCAATTCAGTTATCCACCTAGGAAGTAACCCTCCTTTAATTGGTTTTATTCTTCGCCCAACTTCAGTGCCGAGACATACATATCAGAACATGAAAAACAATGGTTTCTTTACAATAAATCACATCCACAAAAGTCAAATAGAAGATGCGCACCATACTTCAGCCAAATACCACGAACAAATTTCAGAATTTGACCAAACTTCTTTTACGGAAGAGTTCAAAGAAGAAATGAAAGCTCCTTTTGTGAAAAACGCTCCATTACAATTGGGTTGCAGTTATGTAAACGAATATCACATCAAAGAAAATGATACTTTGATGATTGTTGGTCAAATAGAACACCTATTTATCGAAGACGATATGCTTCTTGAAGATGGTTGGATACAGTTGGATAAAGGTGGTGTAGTTTCGATAAACGGTCTTGATGGATACGCAATTCCTAAGCTAATTGAACGATTTCCTTATGCACGCCCAAAAATCAAAGTAAATTAAATGGAATTTATAAGCGAAGTATTAGCTGATTATGTTGTGGCAAATTCGCAGAGCGAACCTAAAATTTTGACAGATTTAGCTCGCGAAACCTACCAAAAAGTATTGTTACCTAGAATGCTTAGTGGAACATTACAAGGAAGGTTTTTAAGTATGTTGTCAAAACTAATTGCTCCTAAAAGGGTTTTAGAAATTGGAACCTACACAGGATATGCAACACTTTGCTTGGCCGAAGGTTTGGCAAATGGAGGGGAAATTGATACCATTGATAAAAATGAAGAATTGATGGATTTTCAGCGAAAGCATTTCGACCGTTCTGGTTTTGGAACACAAATTCATCAACACCTTGGAACTGCTATAGACCTTATTCCAAATCTTAAACATAATTATGACCTTGTTTTTTTGGATGCAGATAAAACCAATTATCTTAATTATTTTGAATTGGTTCTTCCAAAAACACGTTCTGGTGGACTGATTATATCGGATAATGTTCTCTGGAGTGGGAAAGTTACTCAAAAAGCTGATTCTAAAGACAAAGACACTCGAGTGCTTCAAAAGTTCAATGAATTAGTTGCTAACGACCCAAGAGTAGATAGTGTATTACTTCCACTTCGAGATGGCTTAACCCTAAGTCGTGTTCGTTAAAGCTTTCTTTTTATTGAACCTGATATTTTATCGAAATCGTCTTTGACTTTATCTATTTCTTTGGTGAACTCTGATGTTATGGATTTTGATGGATCAATATCTGCAGATTTTTGAATCTCTGTCTTTATTTCGTTAGTAGCATTTTTAACTTGTGTCATACCTTTAGCTAATCCCCTCGCGATTGTTGGGATTTTATCAGCACCGAATATCAACAGTATGATAAAAAATATAAAAACGATCTCCGCTCCGCTAATGAATGTGAACATGTTTTTTTTACAAATATACATTTCAATTAAAATACAGCTAAATTTATTAGATGCTTTTATTTAATTCTTACCCTTTTACAGCTTTCTTAAACTTATCAAAATCTGACTTGATCTCTTCTTTTGGCCAAGTATTATTTGAAAGGTTAACGTCAGCTGTCTTAGCTTTGGGATCAATTACTACTTTAACAATTTCCTTATTGGAAGTAATCCTTTTTGTAACAGATTGAGGGTTTTTTCGCCAAACTTGGACGGGATAAGTTACCTGTCCTTTTGTTCCATCAGCATACGAATATTCAATAATAATAGGCATCACAATACCTCCAGGTTTTTCAAATTCAATTTCATAGAAATACTTTGGTAATATTTTTCCAGAAAGGGTAGATTTATTTTCTTCTAGGTAGTTCTTGAGAGCCTCGGAATTCATCTCATTATTCTTGAGTTCTTCGGAAAATGATTCAGAATCTTCATCGATCATAAAAACCATATCTGTAAGTAGATCAGAGGTCATTCCATATTCTGAAACAGCATCATCAACTTGCTTGTTAGGTTTTGAAGAAATATGAAATCTTTTTAATGATTTTACACCTATGTCAACAACATCAGTTGAGTAGAACCATCCCCTCCAAAACCAGTCCAGATCAACAGCAGATGCATCTTCCATTGTTCTAAAGAAATCTTCGGGAGAAGGGTGCTTGAACATCCATCGACGGGAATAGGTTTTAAAAGCATAATCAAAAAGCTCTTCGCCCATTATCGTTTCTCTCAAAATATTAAGAGCAGTGGCGGGTTTACCATAGGCATTTGGTCCAAGTTGAAATACATTTTCAGGATTGGACATGATTGGACTTATGAAATCTTGATTCCCAGACATATATCGAATGACTTTTGAAGGATCACCTCTACGTGAGGGATAATTTGGTTCAAATTCTTGTTCAGTCAAATACTGTACAAAAGTATCGAGACCTTCATCCATCCAACCCCATTGTCGCTCGTCTGAATTTACAATCATAGGGAAATAATTATGACCTACCTCATGAATGATAACACTAATCATTCCGTATTTAACTTTATCAGAATACGTTCCATCTTCATTGGGTCTTCCATGATTCCAGCAAATCATAGGATACTCCATTCCTTGATTTTTGGAATGAACAGAAACTGCTTTTGGATAAGGATAATCAAAAGTGTACTTTGAATAAACTTTTAATGTATGAGCAACAACTTTTGTGGAGTATTCTTCCCACAAAGGATTTCCTTCTTTTGGGTACAATGATGAAGCTATTACATTTTTATTGCCTACTTTAACTGCCATCATATCCCAAATGAATCGTCTTGAAGTGGCAAAACCAAAGTCTCTAACATTTTGCGCCTTAAATTTCCAGGTGCTTTTCTTGGTTGCTTTGGTTGCTTCTTTTATCTGGGTTTCCTGCTGGTTAACTATTAAAACAGGTTTATCAAAAGTATTTAAAGCTTTTTTGTAACGTTGTAGTTCAACCTTTGAAAGAACTTCTTTAGGGTTTTGCAATTCCCCAGTTGCTTCCATGATATGATCTTCTGGAACCGTAATATTAACCTCGTAATTACCAAAATTTAAGGCAAATTCACCATTGTCCCAAAACTGATAATTTTGCCATCCCTCAACATCATTGTAAACAGCCAATCTCGGGAAAAATTGAGCAATAACATAAACACGATTATCGTCCTCTGGGAAATATTCATAACCCGATCGTGCTCGATCAGTCACATGATTATTTATGTTGTACCACCACTTAACAGAAAACACATATTGTTGTCCACTTTTCAATGGGGTCGGTAAATCCACACGCATCATGGTTTGATTTATTATGTGGCGCAATGGCATCCCGTTCGAATCTTTAACATATTCAACATTAAACCCGCCATTAAAGGGCTCTTTGAAGGTTTCTTTTACAAAACTTTCAACATTTTCCATTGCAGCAATAGAAGAAGTATTTTTTTCTAAGGCTGGTGCATCTTTCTTTCGAATATTCTGATCTAATTGCAACCAAAGATATGCTAGATCATCTGGAGAATTGTTGGTGTAAGTTATCGTTTCTTCACCATACAACCTCTTGTTTTGATCATCTAATTCAATATTCATTATATAGTCTACCTGCTGTTGATAATAATCAACACCTGGTGCTCCTGAAGCTGTTCTGAAACTATTTGGAGTGGAAAATTCTTCGTAAAGCTGTTTGAAATTATTGTTGTTTTTGTGTCCCAATTGGACTGCTTTTGAGGTTTCCCCTTGTGAAAAGAGAAGGCCATAAAAAATAAAAGTAAATAAAAAAAATAAAAAATTGCTTTTCATAGGTTTTTCTAATTTTAAGACTTTAAAAATAATCTTTTTTTCAATCAATTGATCCAAAGTTGATTTAAAATAGTCCTGGAAGCATCCATTAGAAAACTTTTATTGGCAATATTATTTTTAACCCGAACGATATTTTGCTGTTTGGTTCTAAAGGGGATCAAAATAGTGTTTTGTATTTCATAGCTTATGGGGGGAATCAGTTCTGCAACTTCTGCAAAAATCAAAATTTGATCTTCTTGGTATTGTCTTCCAAGATAACTTATTTCTAATTCATTATCATCGAAAAATACTTTGAAATTATTTTTAAAAAATTTTTCAACCAAAGAATCAATTAAAATTGAATTACGGTCTGGTGAGAGTTGAATAGTTTCGTTGGTCTGGGAATTGAAATAAGCTTCCATGTCATCTGTAAAAATCCGCGTAGTTAATTGAAGCTGTTGTTTTTCTGCAACATAAACAACTTCAGTAATTGACACATAATAATCATGTGTAAAACTACTGAGTGGAAACAGCGCTATCCCCAAAAAAAAGAATATGGAAATTTTATTTTTGAACATTCGAATTCTGGTAAGTTTTTGAGTAAGAAAAAAAAGCTTGCAAAACTTCTTCATGTCTGTTTTGATTGAAAAAACTGAGTAAAGGTGTATTTTCTTTACAGCTCAATACGAAATCATAAACCTCTTCCTGCTCCAAATCATAATTTTCTTTAAAAAAATAAAGCCCATAAAATTGAATTATTTTAAGCATGGTTTGAAATTCTTGATCTTGTTTTCTTTTTAACTTTAGTTTTTTGTAATATCCCGAAATGTGTTTGTAAACCGCTTCAATATCAACTTGAACAAAGGCCAAGTTGAGAGCTATCTCTTGAAGTGAAGGAATACGCTCTTTACGTTTTCCTTTGTATCCAGGTATTCCTAGATCGTCAAAATTAATTGTTTTTTTGATTTTTGCATTAGATAAGTCAGACGACAAATTTCCTGACAAATTATGGGGTTTTAGGATAACTTCGTCAAGTTCATTAACAAAAGCTTCGAGGTAAACCGTTACAAATTCAGAAACAAAAACCGATTTAGTAACAATCAATTCCTTCGATTTAAACTGTACTCCAGAAAAAAGTATTCGTTCCCCTACTTGAACTGATATCTCAAAAAAACCTGATGCATCGGTTATTACAGCATTTGCTCGCGAGAGATTAACTACATGAATTCCTGAAAGTGAAAGATCGGAATGATCTACTTTTCCAATGAGCAACTTAAATTTTTGTCCATAAAGCAATCCTGTTATTAGAATACTAAAAACAAAGAATACATTTTTCATCCTTACCTAACTGCTTCCTTGTAAAGCTTACTTTCTTTTACTAAATAATCAATTAGCTCAAATTCCATGTCTTTTTTGAAAAATCTTTGGGTTGGTAATTTTTCATCCATCCGTTGTAAAAAACCTTGTGTTTCTTCAGTATTAAGACCTAAATCTTCATTAAAAAAATTAGTTTCAAAAACATATGGTAGCACTTCACTTGGAACTAATTTTTTATCAGGTTGACCCGATTTTTTGATCAACAATCCGCCAAGCAACTTGGCCACATTAACTAGATTTAGTCCATTTACTAACTGACGATCATCAGCTGCTCTGTTTATTAGTTTAGTTGACTTATCCTGGGTGTAATCTACACGTTTAAACTCTTCTTTTTTCATGTCCAAAAATTTCTCTTGATTTTCTGGACCTATTACGACCTCATCTAATACGTTTATCCTTTCTTCAATAGATACAACAAGACGTTTGTTTTTAATTATTTCGGGTGTAATCTTCATGGATCTTATTCTATATTGAACAGAAGAAAAAACAATCTCATCACCAACACGAGCTTCAATTTCGAAGCCACCTTCTCCGTCTGTAATTGTATTGGTCTGAGCCGTGTTATTGACTACATTAGCTGCAATTACGTTGCTGTTTCTGTACAATAAACGACCTTTTAAAATCATTCTACTCTCTTGAGCGTAGTTTGAAAAAGAGCAAAAAAGCATTACCAAAAGAAGCTTTATCTTCATACCTTAAAATTAAAAAATAATATGGTAAGTCTTAGTTATTGATGTTAATATTAGTGTTAAAAGTATTTCTGGGGAATATTACATCAAGTTGTAATTCAAAAAACAAAAAAGGCATAAAAAAAGAGCGAGAGACCGGGTTCGAACCGGCGACATTCAGCTTGGAAGGCTGACGCTCTACCAACTGAGCTACTCTCGCTTTTAAAAGGCTAATATAGTATTTCTTTAGATATCTTAAAAAAAACGATAGCCTTAGATTTTAAATCCTTTATTGTAATAAAATTTATGTGAAGCAGTATTCTGAGCATAGGTGTTAAGTTCCAAAGATTCACACCCTTTTTCTTTACAGTATTGCTCTATGAATTTAAATATTTTATCACCAAGCCCTTGACCCTGTTACTTTGGTTGAATAAAAATATGATCAGGCTCGCAACTTTTATCTGAATAATGTCTTGTTTGAAACCGTGTTCCACATATTCCTATTAGTTGTTTACCTTTAAAACCCCTATACATTTATATTTATGTGGAAACATTTCTTAAAATCGAAAAAAAGAAGTTCAAAGGAACAATCCTAGATATATTTTGTTTTGAAATTTTTTTAAATCGGTAATCACATGACTATATGTAAAACCAAAAATTACAAAAAAAGTTTTTTGATGATACAAAAAATAAAGCCCTTTAGTATCTATTTTATATTTTTACAAAAAAAACAATTTCTTTGGAAATAAAATCCATTTCAAGTCATCAAACAATTAGTGTTCGTAATGCTATTTTACGAAAAGGTCGTCCGATTAAAAGTTGTTATTTCAAGGGAGATGACCTCAAAGAAACTTTTCATCTCGGTGCTTTCAGAAAAGAAGAAATAATTGGCGTAATTTCATGCTATCTTAACAATGGAATTTATTTTACAAATGGTGTTAACTATCAAATTAGAGGTGTTGCGATCTTAGAAAAGTTCCAAAAAAAAGGAATTGGAAAAGCACTTATGTTAAAAACTGAAAAAACATTGAGAACTTCAAATTGTAACTTTGTTTGGTTAAATGCACGAGTGAATGCAAATGAATTTTACACTAAACTTAAATATGAACCAATAGGTCCAAATTTTGAGGTTCCAGAGATTGGCAATCATCAATGCTTTTTCAAAAAATTGAACTAATGACCTCTTTCAAATCCTTCAAATTCGTTTTTATTTTCTGTTTGATAACACAATTATCAGCACAAAAGCAAACGATTACGCAAGCTAGTGTTCTCAAACTAACGGGACAATGTAACGATCATTCGAATGATAAAAAATTTGACCTGATTGAGGATGTAGCAATCGCTTTTGCAAAAATGAAACAGGCTGCTGCCGATGATGGAATTCAAATTAAAATCATTTCGAGTTCTAGAAGTTTTGAAAGACAACTAGTGATTTGGAATACAAAATACTCACAAAATAAAAAAGACAGTTTAAATCCTACTGACAACATAAATAAAATAATCGAATACTCAACAATACCTGGAACTTCAAGACATCATTGGGGGACAGAATTAGATTTAATTGATGCAGAACCTATGGTAGAAGGTGATGTTTTACTTGCACATTTATTTGAGGATCAAGGCCCTTATGCTTTATTTAAAAAATGGATGGATATCAATTCTAATTCATTTGGTTTTTATTTAGTTTACACAAATGACATTGATCGCAAAGGGTTTAAATACGAACCTTGGCACTACAGCTATGCTCCCCTATCGAAGCCTTTTCTCAAAGAATATTTAAAAATTAATTTAGATTCTTTGTTTAAAGACAAAAAAATATTGGGAAAAGAATATTTTACCGAAGAGTTTATTAAAAACTATTTAAAGGATTATATTTTAGATATTTCCCCAAAGCTTAAATGAATTTGTTTTTTTGTTTTTAAAAAATTCTTGCAACATAATTAAGATATTAATACTGCTGATTTGACAAAACTAAATTTGTTTCAGTTTTTTAATTATGGTTAAATTATTTGTAGATTTTATCTTAAATAATATTTTTGAAAAAATCTAAATTAACTCAAAAGTTTGGAGCAATTTTATGAAAATTTGAGACTATTTTAAAAAAATATATAAATAATTTAAATCCAGTAAATTTCTATTTTATATCTATATTTAATATTAATTTAATTACACCCTAAAGATGAAAAAAAGTTATTACCAACCCGAAGATTTAAAAAAGTTTGGCTCAATAGCAGAATGGAATGAAGATCTTGGAGAAAAATTTTTTGATTATTACAATTCTGTTTTTGAAGAAGGTTCATTGTCAAAACGAGAAAAATCATTAATAGCATTAGCCGTTTCTCATGTGCTCCAATGTCCCTATTGTATTGACTCATACACTAAAGATTGTTTACAAAGAGGGATTGTAAAAGAAGATATGATGGAAGCAGTACACGTGGGTGCCGCCATAAAAGCAGGAGCTGCATTAGTTCATGGAGTTCAAATGATGAATCGACATGATCAACTGAGTATGTAGTATGAAAACAAAATCACTTAAAGCTCAAAATAATTCACTTTCTCAAACCGAAAAACAGCTAGAAATATTAGCTAATGGAATTTTCAAAGATGGGAGTTTACCCACTTTTAAAAAAAAAAATAGCTTCCAATAACCTTCCACCGATTCGTCCCAAAAAACTAGAAATTTTACAGATCAATGTAGGGTATATGTGTAATCAAGTATGTGCACATTGTCATGTTGATGCTGGTCCAGATCGAAAAGAAATTATGACCCACAAAACCATGGAGCAAATTTTGAAGGTCATAAAAAATACAAAAATTAAAACAATTGACCTTACCGGTGGAGCACCCGAAATGCACCCTGAATTTAGATGGTTTGTTGAAGAACTTCGAAAAACTGATGTTGAAGAAATTATTGTTCGTTCCAATCTAACGATCCTCTTGGCAAACAAAAAGTACAATGATCTTCCAACTTTTTTCGCAAAGCATAAGGTTCATGTTATTTCATCCTTACCGTTTTACAAGAGAGAAAAAACGGATCGTCAACGAGGCAATGGGGTTTTTGATTCTTCCATAAAAGCACTTCAAATGCTCAATAAAGTTGGATATGGAATCTTAGAAAGTGATCTTCAATTAGATCTTGTTTACAACCCCTCTGGTGCATTTTTACCAGGGAATCAAGCAGCACTAGAAACCGATTTCAAAAAAGCTTTACTTGAAGATTTTGATGTTAAATTCAATCAATTATTTACAATAACAAATCTTCCGATCAGCCGTTTTCTAGACTATCTTATCGCTTCAGAAAACTATGAAGAATACATGTATACCTTAGTTGATGCTTTCAACCCTTCAGCTGTAGAAAACGTGATGTGTACCAACACGCTTTCGATTAGCTGGGAAGGCTTTTTATTTGATTGTGATTTCAACCAAATGTTAAACCTCAAAGTTGATATTTCTTCTAAACACATAAATGAGTTTAATCAAGATGAGCTCAACAATCGTTTCATAATTCTTTCACAACATTGTTATGGATGTACCGCTGGAGCTGGGAGCAGCTGTCAAGGAAGTATAGCTTAGCTTTTATGGAAAAAGAACTACTATTGATCTTTACAAAAAACCCACAGTTGGGAAAGGTAAAGACCCGATTGGCAAAGACTATTGGGGATGAAAAAGCACTTTTTATATTCAGCAAACTGGTCAATAAAACATCCAGAGTTGTAGAACAAGTAAGTGTACATAAAAGTCTTTATTATTCAGATTTAATTGATGATCAAGACATTTGGGAAGGTCGTGTTTCTGATAAAAATATTCAAGAAGGAAACTGTTTGGGAGAACGGATGGCTAATGCTTTCATAAAGGGTTTTGAAGATGGTTTTAATCGAATCATTGTAATTGGAACCGATCTTTGGAATATAGACACTCAAATCATCAAAAAGGCCTTTAAAGCTCTTAAAAATAAAGACGGTGTAATTGGGCCTGCAACTGATGGGGGCTATTATTTATTGGGCCTTTCAAGATGGATACCCCAAGTTTTTGACGGGAAAAATTGGGGAACTGCCTCGGTCTTCGACGATACTGTAGCTGACTTTAAAAACAATACCTTAGTTCAATTAGAAACCAAAAACGATGTGGATTATTTTGAAGACCTCAAAACAAATCCTGAACTTTTACAACTTTTAGACCAATGAAAACAATGATTCAAAAAATTGAAGAAAGTTCAAACTACCTTAATATGCAAGGTATTGAGACAAGTGCAATTGGTATTATTTTAGGCACTGGATTGGGTGATTTGATTAACCACCTTGAAGTTGAAAAAGAAATTCCTTTTGAAACCATCCCCCATTTTCAATCGGCTACAGTAGAATACCATACTGGAAAACTAATTTACGGTACTTTAAATTCAAAGAAAGTTCTTGTCTTTCAGGGTCGATTTCATGTTTACGAGGGATATGATTTTTTTGAAATAACGTATCCTGTAAGGGTTATGAACGCACTTGGAGTAAAAAAACTAATAATCAGTAACGCTGCCGGAGCAATAAATTTAAATTTTGATAAAGGTGAAATTATGTTGATTGAAGATCACATTAATCTACAAGGTGGATCACCTTTAGCAAAAAAAGGGATAGATTTCCTAGGGAATCGTTTTGTTGATATGAGCGAACCATATGATCACTCAATGAAAGATAAAGCAATAAAAATTGCAGCCACAAAAAAAATAACCCTTCATAGAGGAGTCTATGCAGCTGTGGTTGGACCACAACTAGAAACGAAGGCAGAATACCGTTATTTAAAAATAATTGGTGCCGACGCAGTTGGAATGTCAACAGTTCCGGAGGTAATAGTTGCAAACCAGCTTGGAATCGATTGTGTCGCTTTTTCTGTATTAACAGATGTCTGTGATCCCGACAACCTAAAACCCATAGATATTCTTAACATTATGGAGATGGCCAAAAAAGCGGAACAATCTTTGATAATATTAGTAAAACAATTAATTTCAATATTCTAATTTTTACAAAATGAACTATTTAGAAGTAACCAAAGATGTTTACAAAGAAGCTGCCCTCACGCCAGATGTTGGTTTATGTTGTACCACAACACCCATTTGGCAATTCCCAGGGCTCAAAATTCCTGCAATAATGCAGGAAATGAATTATGGGTGTGGATCAACAGTTCATCCTAGGGATTTGATTAACAACCCTAAAATATTGTATGTGGGAGTCGGTGGTGGAATGGAGTTGCTTCAATTTTCATACTTCTCAAGACAAAAAGAAGGAGTTATTGGGATTGATGTAGTTGATGAAATGCTCGAAGCTTCAAGAAAGAATTTTCTGCTCGCAGAAGAGCAAAACGAATGGTTCAAATCTGATTTTGTAACACTCAAAAAAGGAGATGCTTTGAACCTCCCTGTAGAAGATAATAGTATTGATATTGCAGCACAAAATTGTTTATTTAACATCTTCAAAATGGAAGAGCTAAAAAAGGCTATCGAAGAAATGTATCGGGTAATAAAACCCAATGGAAGGCTGGTAATGAGTGATCCTATTTGTGAACAACCAATGAACAAAATATTACGGGACGACGAACGGTTGAGAGCGCTTTGCCTTTCGGGATCAATCCCCTTAGCCGATTATGTAAAAATGTTAACTGATGTCGGTTTTGGGACTATTGAAATCAGAGCTAAAAGACCTTATCGAATTTTAGATCCAAAACACTACCCTACCAAAGAAATAATTTTTATTGAAAGCATTGAGGTATGCGCCGTCAAAAACCCAATGCCCGATGATGGTCCATGTGTTTTTACAGGAAAATCGGCTATTTATTATGGTTATGAACCTTATTTTGATGATAAAAAAGGGCACGTTTTACTTCAAAACCAGCCTTTGGCAATTTGTGATAAAACTGCTCAAGCATTAAAAAATATTAATAACGATTATATATTCATCAGCGAATCTACTCATCACTACGATGGAGGAGGCTGTTGTTAAAACAAAAAAATGAAAAACCTACTCCTAATTACGATGCTTATCCTTGGATTTGGATTCTCAAAAATAGAATCAAAAAAAATAATTTCTCAGGACAAAGGAATTCACTCAAATTGGAATATCCTTTTACAAAAATATGTGGATGAAAATGGAACTGTAGATTACAAAAGCTGGAAAAAAAATCAATCAGCTTTAGACAACTATATCAAACTTTTAGAGCGAAAACCTCCTGCTCCTTATTTTGATAAAAATGACTCATTGGCTTATTTTATTAATGCTTACAACGCAATTACAGTAAAACTGATTCTTGACAATTATCCCATTAAAAGTATTCGAGACATTAAAGACCCCTGGGAATATATTTTACTAAAACTTCCAAACGGAAATCTATCACTTAACGATATTGAACATAAAATACTTCGAAAAATGGATGAACTAAGGATTCATTTTGCAATAAACTGTGCCTCTGCTTCTTGTCCTCAATTAATGAATGAGGCTTTCAGAGCTTCGAGAATCCCAAAACAACTAGAAGCTGCTACAGCATTTTTTATTAATGACACAACTAAAAATCAGATAGAATACAATAAAATAAATCTCTCCAGAATTTTCTTATGGTTCAGCAAAGACTTTGGATCAAAAAAAGAGAGAATCACCTTTATTCAAAAATATTCGAATAAAGACTTTGATGACAAAGCTAAAATTACCTATAAAAAATATGACTGGAGTTTGAATGAATAAACCATACCTTTCGATAATTATACCCGTTCTAAATGAAATAGATCAACTAGAAGGATTATTAACTGCTCTTAGAAAAAACATGATTTTTGAAAATGAAATTATTTTTGTTGATGGAGGGAGTTCTGATGGAAGCTTTGAGTTTTTAAAAATAAAAGGAGCGTATTCTGTAATACAAACCAAAAAAGGTAGGGCAAGACAGCAAAATTCAGGAGCTGAAATGGCATCATCTGATTTTTTGTACTTTATCCATGCAGATACCGTACCTCCATATGGTTTTGATAAAACCATCCATCAAGCATTTAAACAAGGATACAAAGCAGGTTCTTTTCGACTGAAATTTTTAAGTTCTCATATAAGCTTGCAATTGGTTTCTTTTGCCAGTCGTTTTAACAATCGATTTTGCAGAGGTGGAGATCAGTCTTTATTCATCAAAAAAACGTTTTTTGAATCAATTAAGGGTTTCAATGAAGAATATTTAGTTTGTGAAGATGGTGAACTGATCGATAGAATTTACAAGAAAACTTTATTTTGTGTTTTACCGCAAGAGGTAAAAACTTCTGCTCGTCGTTATGAGGATAACGGTGTCTTTCGTTTGCAATTTCACTTCTTTATGATTCATCTTTTAAGACATGTTGGGAAGTCTCCATACATGCTTCATCAATACTACTCGCATTTTGTGAAATAGCACTTATTTTTCTGAAACAAATAATAAATGAGAAAAACTTTTAGTTAACTTCAAGATTAAAATACAAATAGCCCAAATGTTTATTATTCGATGATTCAATCTGAAACAACCAAAAACTCTCGTAGGAGCTTTACATATTCAAACTTTATTTACATCCAAAAGTATTTTAAAACAGACACCTTTTTTTCGTTTTCCGTAAATGAAGTTTTGGGGTTTAAATATTAGTGATGATAAAAACTGATCATAACAGGTTTTTTTAGTTTAAGTAAAATTGAGTTTTATAAAAGTAATGATTTTTATTAATGTTTAAAATTAAGTATATTGTTTAAAAATAATAAAGATGGATGCCCCCCCAATTATTGTTGTCGGGAATGGAATTGCTGGTGTTTCTTTTGCTCGGAATTTCAGAAAAAAATCATCCAAACCCCTGTTAATCATTTCTAAAGAGACTCAATATTTTTTCTCTCGAACAGCATTAATGTATGTTTACATGGGGCATCTTCGATGGGAAGATACTCAACCCTATGAAAGGAATTTTTGGAAAAAAAACAAACTGAGCTTACTTCAAGGAACCGTAACTCACATAAGTCCAAAAGAAAAAAAAATTACTCTTTCTGATGAATCCACTCTCTCATATGAAAGTCTTGTTATTGCTACAGGTTCTTTACCTAATAAATTTGGTTGGCCCGGCGAAAAATTAATAGGTGTACAAGGTTTCTATTCTAAACAAGATCTGGACAGTCTTGAAGATTACAGTAGTACTACTAATGAAGCCGTTATTGTTGGTGGGGGTCTTATTGGAGTAGAATTAGCAGAAATGCTTCATTCTAGAGGAAAAAAAGTGACCTTCCTGGTTAGAGAAAATAGTTTTTGGAATAACGTTTTACCAAAAGGGGAATCAGAGTTAATTAATCAACACCTACTGGAACACTTTATTGACTTGAGACTCAATACCCATTTGAGTGAAATAATGAAAGATGAAACTGGACGGGTAAAAGCCATTCGAACAGATTCTGGAGAAATTATCAGATGCCAATTTGTAGGGCTTACAGCAGGTGTGAGACCCAATATTGATTTTATAAAAAACACAGACATTGCCACCAATCGAGGGATTCTCGTAAACAAATATCTCGAAACAAATCAAACTTCAATTTATGCAATTGGTGACTGTTCAGAACAACAAGAACCCCAAGTTGGAAGGAGACCAATTGAGGCGGTTTGGTACACTGGTAGAATGATGGGAGAAACACTAGCGCAAACTCTTACAGGAAACAAAAAAGCCTATCGTCCTGGACATTGGTTTAACAGTGCGAAATTTTTTGACATCGAGTATCAAACCTATGGGTTTGTTGCTGCTCAACCCGAAAAACCTGAGAATCATTTTCAGTGGAAACATTCCACTGAAAACATTGCAATAACCATTGCATACGATCAAAATACCAAGCAGTTTTTAGGAATTAACACCCTTGGAATTAGAATGCGACATGAACTATTTGATAAAATACAATACGAAAAAAAATCAGTTTTCTATGTGATTGAACAGCTAGCTAATTGCAATTTTGATCCTGAATTTTTTAAATCTTTTGAAGAAGAAATTCTTCTAAAATTTAATCAAGAATTCAATACCGAAATTAAACTCAAAAAGAAAAGCTGGAAAGTAATATTCAAAAACATAATGTCCTAATTATGAATTTATTAAAAAAAATTGGTTTAGGTATTTTTTTAATTGGGCTTGGCTTGTTCTGTTCTTTAATTTTTCTTGGAAATTACAAATTGAATCCCAAAAAATTTAAAAGCATATTAAATGCCAAAGGAATCCAAAGCGAATTGTTTATTAATTCCATAAACACAAATCTTGTAGGCAGAGAGTTTACAGAACCTTTTTCATTTTCTTCAACAATAATAACTGCCGTTGAGGAAGCTAATAAAATTCACAAAATAAATAGAGAATGGAAGAAGGTCATCTGGGAAAAGCCCCATAGTTTATCTTATGAAATTGCGAAAATAGCAGGTAATGGAGCTGTTAAAGAAAATAAATCTCTGTTTTGGTTCTTAACTTTTGGACTCGGAATTTTAGGGTCTTTGCTCTACATTCTACCAAATGTAATTGTTCTGGGACCACCCGGAATAAAAAATAATGGCAACTACTTCAACTCTTCAACAAACAGAGGATTTTTGGGATGGTTTGTCTTTTTGTTTTTAGTTGCTTTTTATGTTGTATTATATTTTTTTCCAGATTACATTGTAAACTGGACATATATTGTAGATCCCATCAGTCAAAGTCTTAGTGGAAATCTGGCCAGTCAATGGTTTTTATATGGATTCCTCTATTGCGTTGTAATGACCGTTATGGCGGTTCGCATGTACATAAAATACAGAAACAACAAATACCAAATATTAAGAACGACTTCCGTTTTGTTTTTCCAAATTGTATTTGCCTTTTTAATTCCTGAAATTTTAGTTCGATTTGATAAACCATGGTATGACTTCAAAAATGCCTTTCCCTTAGATTATGACTTTTTCTTTAGTTGGAATTTAAATAGCTTAATTTCAAGTGGAGGGTTTGGTTTATTCATTCTTGTTTGGGGAATTGTGCTTACGCTTGTAATTGTCCCTGTAATGGTCTATTTCTTTGGAAAAAGGTGGTATTGTTCTTGGGTTTGTGGTTGTGGTGGACTTGCAGAAACTTTAGGGGATCCTTTTAGACACCTATCAAATAAATCAATTGGAGCCTGGAAATTGGAACGGTGGATGGTTCATAGTGTTTTACTCTTTTCTATTATAATGACTGGATTAACCTTGTTCTCCTATTTCTCGGGAACACAAAATGTAATCGGTATTAAAACACAAACCATTCAAAACGTCTACGGTTTTCTTATTGGTTCTGTTTTTGCTGGAGTTATTGGTACTGGATTTTACCCAATTTTAGGAAACAGGGTATGGTGTCGTTTTGGTTGTCCTTTAGCTGCATATTTAGGTTTAATTCAGCGTTTCAAATCTAGATTTAGAATTACTACAAATGGAGGGCAATGTATTTCTTGTGGAAATTGTTCAACCTATTGTGAAATGGGAATTGATGTTCGTGCTTACGCTCAAAAAGGACAGAACATAGTTCGTTCCTCTTGTGTTGGCTGTGGGGTGTGCTCTGCTGTTTGCCCCAGAGGGGTTTTGAAATTAGAAAATGGCCCCATGGAAAATAGAATTTTTTCTACGGAATTTCCCTTGGGAAACACAATTAAATAAAATTATAACCCTTGTTTAAAATCTCAATTGAAATGCCAATTTAAATATAGTTAAATCAAAACCTTCGGAAAAACCATGCAACAAATCAAAGTTATTATACCGGCTTTTAATGAGCAAGAATCCATAAGCCATGTAATAAATGATCTTCCGAAAATTATTGATGAAGTCATAGTTGTCAATAATAATTCGACCGATAATACAGCAGAAGTAGCACAATTAGCTGGTGCAACTGTTCTGTCAGAAAACAGAAAAGGATATGGATATGCTTGCCTGAAAGGCATCGATTATCTTAAGAACCAAAAGGGGACACCGGATATTATTGTTTTTTTAGATGGAGATTATTCTGACTTCCCCGAAGAACTTATCTCCTTAGTTACTCCCATACAAGAAGGTAAATTTGATTTTGTATTGGGTGCACGAGTGGCCGAAAAAAGAGAATCTAGTTCTATGACACAACAACAGGTATTTGGTAATTGGCTAGCGTGTTTCCTGATGAAAATTTTATACGGATCAAGCTATACAGATCTGGGGCCCTTCAGAGCAATACGTTGGAACACATTAGTGGATCTGGACATGAAGGATAAAACTTACGGTTGGACTATTGAGATGCAATTGAAAATTTTACGTAAAAAGATTTCATACCAAGAAGTCGAAGTAAATTACCGACAAAGAATTGGGGTTTCAAAAGTGTCTGGAACTTTAAAAGGAAGTATCTTAGCTGGCATAAAAATAATTTGGTGGATTTTCAAACACAACTTTTTTAAATAATGTAAATGGAAAATACCTGGTTGTATTTATCGATTTTTTTGATGTTTTTATATTCGATATCATTAATCCTAGTTTTGTTATACAGCCTCTCTCAGCTCAATCTTCTTTGGAACTACATTCAACAAAAAAAAAAAAAAATTCCAATTAAACTTGATTTATGTGACATAGAAGCTGTTCCCTTTGTGACTATTCAACTCCCTGTTTTCAATGAACTCTATGTAATTGAACGCCTATTAGAATGTATCAATTTAATAGAATATCCTAGAACAAAACTAGAAATTCAGGTACTCGATGATTCTACAGATGAATCGGTTGAACTGACCCAAAATCTTGTAGAAAAACTAAAAGAAGTAGGTTTGGATATTGTTCAGATTAGAAGAAAAAAACGAATTGGTTTTAAGGCTGGAGCACTTAAAGAGGGTTTAAAAGTTGCCAAAGGAGAGTTTATTGCAATTTTTGATGCTGACTTTCTCCCAAAATCTGACTGGCTTTTACTTACTGTTCCTCATTTTGAAAACAAAAAAATAGGGGTTGTTCAAACGCGTTGGTCTCATATCAATAGAAATTATTCCATTCTCACTCAAATTCAAGCCTTTGCACTAGATGCACATTTCACTTTAGAACAAGTTGGAAGAAACAGTAAGAACCACTTTATGAATTTTAATGGAACTGCAGGAATCTGGAGAAAAACTTGTATAATTGATGCTGGGAATTGGGAAGGGGACACTTTAACCGAAGATTTAGATTTGAGTTACAGAGCCCAACTAAAAAACTGGAAGTTCAAATATCTAGAAGATGTAGAAACTCCTTCAGAATTACCAATAGTCATGAGTGCTATTCGCTCACAACAATTTAGATGGAACAAAGGTGGAGCAGAGAATTTTCAGAAAATGATAAAAAATATAATTCGAGCTAAAAACATACCTATAATAACTAAAGCACATTCTATTCTTCATCTCCTCAACAGCACCATGTTCTTGAATGTTTTTTTTGTAGGCGTATTAAGTATTCCTATGCTTTACATCAAAAATGAATGGGGACATCTGGGTTTATACTTTGATTTATCGAGTTTTTTTATTGTGAGTACGTTTATTTTTTTTGGCTGTTATTGGGTTCTTTACAGATATTCAAAAGGGGGTGGGTTTCTTAACTTTTTAGAATACATTAAAATATTTTTCACCTTTTACACCGTTGCTATGGGGTTCTCTTTTCACAATACACTTGCTGTTTTGGATGGGCACCGAAGGAAAAAAAGTGATTTTATTCGTACTCCAAAATTTAATGTTTTTACATTGAAAGACTCTTGGAAAAAAAACAAGTACACTCGAAAAAAAGTTTCTAAAAACACAATCTTCGAAGGCTTACTAACCCTATACTTTTTATTTGGAATGTACAGTGGCTTTATCGTTGGTGAAAAGGGTGATATGGGATTATTCCCTTTTCACTTAATGCTCTTTATTGGTTTTGGGTTTGTATTTGTTAATTCTTATCGAACTAAAGGGTAATGATTGATCGAGGAAATTTTATGAAAATCCTCAATATCGTTCTCCTACTCGGCTGTATACTTGGCTATTATTTTATGGGTTATGAAATCGATAGAAACCAAAGTTTGATCTTAATCCCTCTTTATGTTTCACTCTTTCTAGGTATTTATTTTATAATTTATCAAAACCTAAGCTTGAGAAGAATTCTTGAACTTGGAATTCTATTTCGACTCATTTTTTTTGTGTCAACTCCTCTTCTTTCACAAGATTTTTTTAGATTTATTTGGGATGGGATGCTTCTTTCTAATGGAATGAATCCCTATGAATCCACCCCTGATTTATTGAATCAAACCTTAGCAATACAATCTAAATTTAGTCAAAAAATCTATGAAGGTATGGGCACTTTGAGTGCTGAGCATTATTCTAACTATCCACCCATAAATCAAATTGGATTTTTTTTGGCCAGTAAAATTGGGGGAAATTCAATCCTTTTCAATGTGATTTGCATCCGCATTCTCTTGATTTTAGCAGATCTTGGAATTTTTTGGATTGGAATTAAATTGTTAGATTTTTTAAACCTTGATAAAAAAAGAATTGCTTATTACTTTCTAAACCCATTGATTATTGTAGAATTGACTGGAAATCTACATTGGGAAGGTGTTATGGTGTTCTTTTTTATTTCGGGACTGTATTTGATTTTTTCTCATAATAAACTTAAACTTGGAGCAATTTCAATGGTTGTTTCGATTGCCACTAAATTGATTCCTTTAATTATTTTACCTTTACTATGGCGTTATTTAAGACCAAAAAAAAGTATGCTTTTTGGACTTTACTGTTTCCTTTTATTAGGGGTAATTTTCATTCCATTCTTTGTTACAGAAAGCAGCATTGCTAATTATCTCAAAACCCTTAACCTTTGGTTCAATCGCTTTGAGTTTAATGGAAGTATTTATTTCATCATTCGAGAAATTGGTTATGAAATAAAGGGATACAATATCATCAGAAAATTAGGTAAGGTTACGCCCTTTATTGTTTTAGCCATTGTCACTGCATTCAGCTTCTTCAGATCAAACAAAACAGCTGTTTCGGTAATCAATGGAATGTTACTTACTTTGAGTTGTTATTTTTTTATTTCTACTACAGTTCACCCCTGGTATGTTGTTACATTGGTGAGTCTTGCTGTGTTCACAAACTTCACTTACCCTCTGTTTTGGAGTTGTCTAGTTGTTCTGAGTTATTCAACTTATGGAAATCCTGATTTTAAGGGAAATTTTTACTTAATTGGACTTCAGTATGGGGTCGTTTATGGAGTTCTTCTGTATGAACTAATTACCAAAAAAAAATTATTTCATCATTTTAAATAAATTTATTTCACGCTCATTCAAATGTCTCCATTTCCCTCTTGGTAAATCTTTTTTTGTCAGGTGAGCGTAAACTACACGGTCAACTTGCTCTACTTTATACCCTAATTTTTCAAAGACATGAAATATTGCACGATGACGTTCTGTAGAAAGCTCTACCCCAACTTTTCGCTTGGTCTCCCCTTTGATAAAGCTAATCGAATTCACTTCAATTTTGTCAAATTTATCGATCATTACACCTGCTTTAATTTTCTCAAGATCAGTTTGAACTAAATTCTTATCAAGGACAACTTGAAAAATCTTTGAAAGTGCAAGAGATGACTTTCTTAATTTGATTTTGAGTTCCATATCATTTGTGAATAAAAGTAAACCTTTAGTGGTTCGATCCATCGCATTTACGGGGTCTATTCTGTAGGTAGTTGCATTTTCGATAAGCTGTAAAACATCCTTTTTATAAGTTCCCTTTTTTACCGAAGCTAAAAACCCTTTTGGTTTATTCAATAAAACATAAGCCGGTTTATCAGAAATTATCCTTCTTCCATCGTAGCGAACATCATCTCCAGGTTGAACTTGATACCCCATTTCAACAACAATCTTCCCGTTTATTTTTACCATTCCCATTGCAATAAAAATATCTGCCTCACGTCGAGAACAAATCCCTGAATTGGCAATAAACTTATTTAATCGCGTGGTATTTGCTGATTTTTTGAATGAGGAATTGTTTGACTTTGAGACCATAAGAATGAAAATAGTTTTAATCTAGAGAGGAAACCGAATAAGTACAATACTCAATATTCCGGTTACTATAAGTAATTTTAATAAATTATGAAGCCAAAGATACGTCTTTTGACACGGAGATTTCCACAAGATTAAAACGATCAATAATAAAAAGGGAATCGCTATCAAGAAATAATACCACATGGTTCCCAGTACCTCTTTTTGATTCAGCAGTAATTGAATGGGAATAAATGTTAAAAGCGCTAAGAAAGTAATTACTTTTTTAGTTGTAGTTTCTCCAAATACAACTGCTATGGTTTTATATTCCCTGACCCAATCTCCCTTAAAGTTTTCTAAATCTTTTATTAAATCTCGAATCAGAACAACTAAAAACAAAAATGCTCCGTGGTAAAAAACAATACTTGAAAAATTTTTTAAGTAAAGTGTAATTGCAAAGAAAGGAGTTACTGCCAATAAGACCGCAAAAACATTACTCGCCCAAAACTGTTTTTTTAGTAAGTGACTGTAAAGCCATAATCCAAAAATATAAATTCCGAAAAAAGGTAAAGTTCGAAGTGAAACAATTACGGATAAAACCAGTGAGCAAAAATTCATTATTCCATAACAAAGTAACTGAAAAGATGCTGAAACGCGGTTTTCCAAAAAATACTTGTGGGGTCGATTAATTTGATCTTTTTCTGCGTCATAAAAATTGTTGATCAAATACCCACCTGCAATCGCAAATGATGTTGCCAAAACCAACATGAATAACTTTTGGTCAAAAAGTATCTGATTCCATGTATGTTGGGGTGCAAAAATATATCTAGCACTTAGATACTGGGCTACAATTATTGTTAAAAGTGTATACCCACGAACAGAAGCAAAAAGTCCTAAAATTTGATAACTATACTTTTTAATATGTTTATTTTTAAAAAGCATGGGTTTTGCTATAAATTATAGACAACCTCTAACCGATAATCCTTGAGTGCTTCTTTTGCTTTGTTGAAATCTTTTGCAAATCCTAAAATAAACCCTCCTCCCCCGGAACCACATAATTTAAGGTAGTAATCGTTAGAATCAATACCTTGCTTCCAAAGGGTGTGAAATTTTTCGGGAATCATGGGTTTAAAATTATCGAGAACCAAGTGAGAAAGTTGTTTCATGTTTCTGAAAAGAGACTTCAAATTTCCACTCAAAAAATCATCTACACAGGCATCTGTGTAATTGATAAATTGATCTTTAATCATAATACGAAAAGATTCCTGTTTCATGTTTTCCATAAAAATAGAAACCATGGGTGCAGTCTCACCAGATACTCCACTATCCAAAAGAAAAACAGCTCCTTTTCCCTCAGGGTTTTGGGAAGGGATACCAGTGGGTTCAATATGATCATTAGAATTAATTAAAATAGGTAAGCTTAAATAACTATTAAGCGGATCTAAACCAGATGATTTCCCATGAAAAAAAGATTCCATTGCCGCAAAAACAGTTTTTAGATACTGTAATTTTTCTTTGGTTAAATTTTCTAAAACAGTAATTTTATTTAAAGCGTATTGATCGTAAACAGAGGCTACCAAAGCTCCACTACTCCCTACTCCATACCCTTGAGGAATACTACTGTCAAAATAAATTTTTTTATCTAAATCTGCTTCTAATCGAGGCCAATCGAAAGAAACTGTTGATTCTGGAAGTTTTTTGAGATACTCACAAAAAGCAACTAATTTGAGATGAGAATCTTGAGTTGAAGGATCTTCAGAAATCTTTAGGGCTCCTCTGTAAAAGTTATAAGGAATAGAAAGACCCTTTGAGTCTTTGATAATTCCGTATTCTCCAAAGAGTAAGATTTTGGCATAAAACAAAGGTCCTTTCATATTTCAAAGTTATACTTTTTGTGCGCCAATACCAATTTGATCTTCAATGAATTGACCATTTTGACAAAAACACGTTAGTTCATCCTCAATAAACTTTAAAACCATTTTTTTTTCTGATTTAGGGTACAGTAAATGAACATTTGCTCCTGCGTCAAGCGTAAAACACAATGCTGAATTGTTATCCTGACGATACTTCCACACCCTACTGATTGCCTCAAGAGTATTGGGTTGCATTAGAATAAAATACGGTTGTGATGCCATCATCAAAGCATGTAAGGTTAATGCTTCAGATTCTACTAAGGAAATAAATTCTGTAAGATCTCCTTGTGAAATAATTATTTTGAGTTTTTTTACGTTGGTAGAAGCTTGATCAAATCGAGTAGCTGCATAGGGATGATTATTCATCAAGTTATGGCCAACAGTGCTACTTACTTTCTTCTGACTTTTATCAATTAGTAAAATTGTATCCTGATACTCTTCAAAAATAGGGTGAATTTTAGAATCTAGAGCTGTTCCGTATAAATCTGAACTTCCTTCAAAAGCATCTGATTTTCCCCATGATACCAAAGGACCTTTTATACTTCTAGCAGCACTCCCTGAGCCTAATCGCGCTAAAAAAGAAGCCTTTTGAAAAAAATATGCATCGGTCATTGTTGGATTAATTTTCTTTTCAATAGACATTATTCCTAGGGCTAAAGCACTCATCCCTGATGCTGAAGACGCTATACCACTACTGTGAGGGAATGAATTGCTACTTTCAATCGTTAGGTGATGATGTCTAACAAAGGGTACATAGTTGTCTATTCGTTCTAAAAAAGTTTGAATTTTAGGATGAAAAGTTAAGTTGTTATTTCCTTCAAATTTAAACTCAAAAGAAAAAACTTTATTTCTAATTTCTTTTGGAACAAAAGAGACCGAAGTCTGAGTCATACATTTGGACAAAGTAAAACTTAATGAAGGATTTTGTGGATATTGTGTTCCAAATTTCCCCCAATACTTAACCAATGCAATATTACTGGGAGACTCCCAAGTTGAAGTTCCTTCAACTTCTTTAACCTTATTTTCAATAAAATCTTCTTCACTTTTCATGATTACAAAGATAACGGATTCATTCTTTAATAAGAAGCAATTGAACCTTTGGAATTTTGTATCTTAGTATTTGATTCATTGGTTTATGAAAATTAAAATTAAAAAAAGATCAGCAATCCTTTCTGGCATAATTATCTGCCTTACTGTTGGGGGTATTGCCGGCAGTGTCACTCAATCCTCAATACCGATTTGGTATGCTGCTCTTGATAAACCTTTTTTTAATCCACCAAATTGGCTCTTTGGTCCTGTTTGGACTCTTTTGTACATCTTGATGGGCTGGGCAGCTGGGTGGATATGGTCTTTTGGAAGCCATCATAAATGGGTTAAAACAGCTTTGTATCACTTTGGAGCTCAGTTGGTTTTAAATGGAATGTGGTCTTTGGTCTTTTTTGGTTTAAAAAATATTCTTGGTGGACTGGTAATCATAATTGCACTATTAATTTTAGTGATAATTACCATAAAATGGTTTCGGATTGTAAACAAAAAAGCTGCGTATTTATTGTACCCGTATTTGCTATGGTTGATCTATGCCACTGCATTGAACATAGGTGTTTTTATTCTAAACTAAAATTAATTTTTAATTACCAATAGCCATTGTATTCAGTATCAATATGAATATCAACCTTAAAACCTCATCTCAAATTTACAGTAAGAATAATTCGATGAAGTCAAAAAATTATTCTTTGGTTTTTTCTTGAACTCTTTCTGGAAAATCTGTAATAATCCCATCAACACCAAATTCAATCATCCGAACTATGTCTTTAGGTTCGTTAACTGTCCAAGGATAGATTTTTAAACCGGCCTTTTGCATTTTTTTGATATTTTGGGGGGTTAAATATTCATAATCAGGGTTTATGGCAAAAGCATCTAATGTCTTTGCAACGGGAATAGCATCTAATGGATCATCTTCTGTAAGTACAGCAATCGCTACCTCTTTGTTTATTTTGTAAAACAGTTCAAGTTCTTCCCAATTAAAACTAGAAATAAACACATCCTTTGAATCCCAATTTGTTTTTGCAAAATAAGTGTTAATTAACTTAGATGTTAATTCAGCTGTTTGAGTTCCTTTCAATTCAATATTCAACTGAACACGTCCATCGATAAGATCCATAACCTCCTTTAGGGTTGGAATGGGTTCTTTTCCTAAAACACGAAATTGCTTAATAGAATCTAAAGTCATCTGTTCGATGAAACCTTTACCATCTGTTAGTTCATCTAAAGTTTGGTCATGAAAAACTACCAATTCTCCTGATGCACACCTAAAAACGTCAATTTCAATTGTATCAACATTCAACTCTATTGCTTTTTGTATCGATGCAATGGTGTTTTCTGCGATATGGCCTTTGGCACCTCTGTGACCAATAGTGATAATTTTAGAGTTTTTTTTTGCACAAGAGGAGGTGGTCAGTATTGTTATAATTGTTATTACTAGAATAGATATTTGAGAACGCATAAAAATTATTTTATTAAAATTATCCCCCTAAGGGGTTTTGAAAAACAAAGTTTACTCTTCTGGGGCTAATTCTATCATAAGGCCGTCTAATTCTTTAGTTATTTGAATTTGACATCCCAAACGGCTGTTGTCTTTTACATAAAAAGCTTCGGATAACATCGCTTCTTCATCATAGGATCTTTCAGGAAGCATTGAGTCTGAGAGAACATAACATTGACAAGATGCACACATTGCAATTCCACCACAAGTACCCTCTACGGGTAAATCATAAGCCTTACACACCTCCATTAAATTCATAGCCATATCATAAGGTGCGTCAACTTTATGAGTTTCTCCTTCTCGATCGATAATTTTGATTTTGATATCTTGACTCAATAGGTGTAATTTATTGTTAAGCTTCTATGTTTACTACTTTTTCAATGTGAGGTGCATGTTTTTTAATTGTCATTTCAACACCCAACTTCAAGGTCATTTGATTCACAGAACATCCTACACAAGCCCCGTGAAGTTGTACATTTACAATCTTATCATCTTCAATTGAGACCAAAGAGATATCACCTCCATCAGCAGCAAGAAAAGGTCGTATTTCTGTTAAGGCAAGAAGAACTTTCTGTTTTGTTTCAGATGATTTCATAATTATTTTTTTACGGCTGAACAGCCTGACATTGTTGTTATTTTAACTGCTTGAGTTGGAGGTAATGTTTTATTACGATCTACTAGTTGAGCAGCCATGTTTTGAGTAATCAATTCAATTGCTTTTGAAACAGGTGTTTGAAACTGAAGGGCAGCTGGTCGGCCAAAGTCTCCTGCTTCACGTACACTCTGTACCAAAGGTATTTCACCAAGAAAAGGGACTCCTGTATCTTGAGCCAAATTTTTTGCGCCTTCTTTTCCAAATAAATAATATTTATTATCGGGAAGTTCCTCGGGTGTAAAATAAGACATATTTTCGACTACTCCCAGAACAGGAACTTGAATACTTTCTTGCTGAAACATTGCTATTCCCTTTTTAGCGTCTGCTAAAGCTATATTTTGTGGGGTACTCACAACCACAGCACCGTTTATTGGAAGTGACTGGACAATACTCAAATGGATGTCTCCCGTTCCAGGAGGTAGATCAATTAACAAAAAGTCAAGTTCTCCCCAAGCTGCATCAAAGATCATTTGATTCAATGCCTTAGATGCCATAGGTCCTCGCCAAATAACTGCTTGGTTGGGTTGGGTAAAAAACCCTATTGAAAGCACTTTTACTCCATAGTTTTCAATCGGTTCCATTTGGGACTTTCCATCAACCGTAACTGAAAGTGGTCGTTCACCTTCCATATCCATCATCGTTGGAATGGAAGGACCATAAATATCTGCATCCAATATGCCTACTTGAAATCCCATTTGAGCCAAGGTTACAGCAATGTTTGAGGTAACTGTAGATTTACCAACACCTCCTTTACCTGAAGAAATGGCAACAATAGAACTAATTCCCTCAATAGGTTGTCCTTTTATGGGTGCTTCTTTTTTTGGAGGAGCTTCAAACTTTACATTGGTTGTTACTTTTGCTTTTTGATGAATCTTAGCATGAATACTTTTTAGAATTTCAACCTCAACTTTTTTTCGGGCTTGAAGACTCGGATTTTTAATAACTAAATCAATAACAACTTCATCACCAAAAACATTAATATTTTTAAGTGCACCGCTTGCAACTATATTTTGCCCCTCTCCCGGAACGGTAAGTCCCTCAAGAACTTCATGTACTGCCTGTTTTGATATGTTCATTTAGGGTTCCCTTTTTTTATGTTGATTCTAAATTACAAATATAAGATTCTCAATCGAGATGAAGAACATTTACTTATTTTATTGGGACTAATGAGATAAATGATCGGATGGATCCCATAAAAATTGATCAAAATTAATTATCTTATTGTCTTCGATTTTGATGCCTTCATTCTCAAGCAATTGCTGCATTAGATTTGTTCCTTCGAAATGATATTTCCCAGTCAAAAGACCTAGTCTATTTACTACCCTATGTGCTGGAACATTTTGCGTGTTATGGGAAGCATTCATTGCCCAACCTACCATTCTTGCACTTTGTGGTGATCCCAGATAACGTGCTATCAAACCATATGAAGAAACACGACCATAGGGGATTTTTCGAACTACTTCGTACACTCGTTCAAAAAAATTAAGGTCTTTTGGTGACATTATTTGGGAAATTTGAATTTTAAATAGGTAATTGGTTTTTTCTGCTTCAAGTATATGCTTTCATAATACGTTTGAATTGCTGTTGCTTCTTTTGGAGCATGGGGATTAGTATATAAATTATGATGAGAATAATCTACTACAATGCCCATCCCTTCCAGTAAACCTAGGGTGTAGCCGTGCATATATTCGCTATCTGTTTTGAGATGAATAAAACCCTTTAGCTTAAGAATCGATTTGTATTTAGCTAAAAACTGAGGGTTGGTAAGCCGGTGTTTTGTCCGTTTAAATTTTATCTGTGGATCTGGGAAGGTTATCCAAATCTCATCAACCTCACAAGCTGTAAATAAGTCTGTTACCAGTTCTATTTGGGCACGTATAAAAGCCACATTTGGTAGTCCTTTTTTAAGAGATTTTTTAGCACCTGCCCAAAATCGAGCTCCTTTCAAATCAATCCCAATAAAGTTTTTTTCGGGAAATTTTTGAGCTAAATAAATAGAATATTCTCCTTTACCACAACCCAATTCTAAAACTATAGGATTATCATTTTTAAAAAAATCTTTATTCCATTTTCCTTTTAACGGAAACCTTTGCTCAACCAATTCTTCCCGGCTTGGCTGAATTACATTTGAAAATGTTAAATTTTGATTGAATCTTTTTAATTTATTTTTGCTTCCCAAAATGTATTTGTTTGAGTGTAAAAATAAATAAAATTTAAGCGAACTCCTGTGTTGAACTATTTTGTTTTGGGCAACGAAAAAGAAAATTCTGAACCAACTCCAAAAGTACTTTGAACATAGATTTTTTCTTGATGAGCCTCAATAATATGTTTTACAATAGCAAGCCCTAGCCCTGAACCCCCTTCGTCGCGATTCCGAGCTTTATCTATCCTATAAAAACGTTCAAAAAGCCTGGGAATGTGCTTTTCTTCAATTCCGCTTCCATTATCAATTACCCGCACCAATATTTTTTGTTTATTCAAAAAAACTATGGCTATCTCTGTAGTTCCTCCTATTACCCCATACTTGAGGGAATTGACAATTAAATTGGTAATTACCTGAGAAATTCTTTTCCTATCTGCTTTTACCGGGAGGGTTTCACTTTCAATGGGTTTTTCAAAAACCAATTCAATTTTTCTTTTCTTCGCTCTTATCTCCATAAGTCCTAAAACTTCATCAATTAAGGCAATTAAATCAAAACGTTCTATTTCTATTGACGTAACTCCAGCTTCGAATTTGGTTATTAAATCCAAATCATTAACAATGTGATTCAATCTATCTATGCTTTGAGCAGCTTTTTGAAGGTATTTGTTTCTAATGTCTTGATCTTCGGCAGCGCCATCGAGAAGAGTTAAAATATAACTTTCTACTGTAAATAAGGGGGTTTTTAATTCATGGGCTACGTTTCCAATAAATTCTTTCCTGTAGTTGTCTTTTACTTTAAGTAATTCTATCTCAAGCTTACTATCTTTTGCAAAGTTCTGAATACTGCTAGTTAAGGACTGTGCATCTCTCTTTAATAAATTTTTACTCAAAGAAGATCCTTCGTTGTAAAATTCATCATAAAGAACCTTTACTTTCAATAAAATATATCGTTCTATTTGATATTGAATAAATGAAACAAAAAAAAAGAACAAAAAAAAACTGATCACTGTTGTTGTCAATGGGTAATCAAAATATGTAAGGTCTTTAAAGTAGGAATTGAAGGCAATAACCAGAGTAAACCCAAATAGACATATAAATAGGGTAATAAAAAATGAAGTCCTAAATCTTAAGAATAATCTAATCAATTGTTCTGGTTAATGACAAATTTGTATCCAACTCCTTTAATTGTTTTTATATAGTTTGAGCCCATTTTCTCTCTCAATTTACGAATGTGAACATCAATAGTTCGATCACCTACTACTACATCATTACCCCAAACGGATTCTAAAATAACATCCCGTTTAAAAACCTTATCGGGTTGGGATGCCAATAGTCGTAATAATTCAAATTCTTTTCTAGGAAATAAAATCTTTTTATCCTTTAAGGTAACTTTGTATTCATCAAGATTGATGGTCAAATCACCATGGGCAATTTCTGAACTGACTTCGCTGTTGAGAAAACGTCTTAATAAAGCATTTACTTTTGAGTTGAGTACTTTTGGCTTTATTGGTTTATTCACATAATCATCTGCCCCAACACCAAAGGCTGCTACTTGTGAGTAGTCTTCTGAACGTGCTGACAAAAACATAATTATTATTTCTTGATGACGTTTATCTTTCCGAATAATTTCACAGGTTTCAATTCCGTCCATTACTGGCATCATTACATCTAAAATTATTAAATGAGGTTTAACTTTTTCCACCTGAGCCAAAGCTTCTTTCCCGTTAAAAGCAGAAAAGACTTGATACCCTTCTTTCTTTAAATTATAACTCAGAATTTCAATGATGTCTGGCTCGTCATCAACTAACAAGATTTTAATTTTATCTTTCTCCATATTAATTTACTGATGTTTGGTTGATTTTAAATCAATACCCAAACAAGAAATATTTACTCAAAAATAAGAATAAAATCAACTGCTTTTAAATTATTAATGATTTCATCACATTAAAACAGAATTACATAGAAAACCTTTAAAAATGAATAGCTTTGTATTCTATGAATCGATCGATCGAGCATTTCTGGGAAATTAACTCAAAATCGGATTTTGAGATGTTTACCATACAAACCTTTTTTTTTCAGTATGAAAACAATGCGATTTATCGCTCGTATTGCGATTTAATAAACTTTAGCAAGGCCGATGTCAGTTCAATTGAGCAAATTCCATTTTTACCAATTCAGTTTTTTAAAACCCATGAAGTAAAATCTTTTAGAGGTGCTGAGGAGATGACTTTTAGTTCAAGCGGAACAACTGGTGAAAAAACTTCTACACATTTTATTAAAAGCCTGAAGGATTATGAGAACAGTTTCAATTATGCATTTCGATCATTTTACGGAGATCCAAAAGAGGTAACTATTCTGGCATTACTACCCTGCTATCTTGAACGTAAGGGGTCCTCTTTGATTTACATGGTCGAAAACCTCATTCAACAAAGTCAAAGTGCTGATAGTGGTTTTTATTTAAATGATTATGAGAAACTAAAAAATGTCATTGAAAAACTTGAAGCTACCCATCAACCTACGATCTTAATTGGAGTAAGTTTTGCCCTTCTCGATTTGATAGAGCAATTTAATTTTGATCTAAATCATACGCTTGTTATGGAAACTGGCGGTATGAAGGGAAGGCGCAAAGAATTGATACGAGAAGATCTACATAAACAACTTTGCAAAGGTTTTGGGGTGGAACAAATTCACTCCGAATACGGGATGACAGAACTACTCTCTCAAGCCTACTCTAAAGGGCATGGTGTTTTTAGCTGTCCTCCATGGATACGTGTTTCTTTACGTGAAATCACAGACCCTTTCAAGTCAATAGAGAACGGTGGGATGGGTAATATCAATGTAATTGATCTTGCCAATCAATTTTCATGCGCCTTTATTGCTACTCAGGACATTGGAAAAATCCATGCTGAAAATCAATTTGAAATTCTGGGGAGAGCAGATTACTCTGATGTCCGTGGTTGTAATCTTTTGGTTTATTAGACGAACTTGAGGATAAAATAGGTTTTCTTTCCACGTTGAAGCAGAACATATCGATCATTAATCAAGTCTTTGTTGGATAAAACATATTCTTCATTTATTTTGATTTTATTAACCGAAATTGAATTTTCTTTCAATGCACGACGAGCTTCCCCATTGGATTTTAAGAACGAAGATTCACCTGCCAAGACAACAATAATATCAATTCCAGATTCTAATTTTGTCATGCTTATTTCTGCCTGTTGAACTCCTTCAAACACGTCTAAAAAGTTAGCCTTATCTAAACTTTTGAGCTCCTCTGAAGTTGATTTTCCAAACAAAATTTGAGAAGCCTTTTTCGCTTTATCTAAATCCTTTTTGGAGTGCACCAAAAGGGTAACTTCATTTGCGATTTTATTTTGTAAAACTCTTAAATGCGGCGTTTGCTTGTGCTCTTCTATCAAAGAGTCAATCTCTTCTCGGCTTAAGAAAGTAAAAATCTTTATGTAATTTTCTGCATCTTCATCAGAAGCATTCAACCAATACTGATAAAATTTATATGGGGAGGTTCGTTCTATATCTAACCATATGTTGCCTCCTTCTGTTTTTCCAAACTTAGTCCCATCTGCTTTAGTAATTAATGGACAGGTTATTGCGTAAGCTTTTCCATTTGCTTTACGACGAACCAACTCGGTTCCTGTTGTGATATTCCCCCACTGATCACTTCCTCCCATTTGAAGGGTACAATTTAGGTTTTTGTAAAGGTGTAAAAAATCGTATCCCTGCAACAATTGATATGTAAATTCTGTAAATGACATTCCCGCTTGTGACTCAGAACCTAAGCGTTTTTTGACAGAGTCTTTAGACATCATGTAATTTACTGTTATATGCTTTCCTATTTCTCTTGAAAAGTCAATCAAAGAGTATCCTTTCATCCAATCAAAGTTATTAACCAGAAGTGCTGGGTTTTTGCTGTTTTGATCAAAGTCCAAAAAACGAGATAATTGACTTTTAATCCCTTTAATATTTTTGTTTAAAGTTTGTTCGTTTAGCAAATTGCGTTCTGCTGATTTACCAGACGGATCACCAATCATTCCAGTAGCACCACCTAAAAGAGCTATGGGTCGATGACCTGCTTTTTGAAAATGCATTAAAATCATAATTTGCACCAAACTACCAATATGGAGTGAGTCTGCAGTCGGATCAAAACCAATGTATCCCGATGTCTTTTTTTTATTTAAATGATTTTCAGTTTCTGGTATGATGTCATTTAACATTCCTCGCCATCTTAACTCTTCAACAAAAGGATTTTTCATTTAATAGTTCTAGTTTATAAATTGATCTTAAGCGTTTTGATTTCAATGATCTCCTCAAAACAAATTAGAAATTTTTTCAAATCCATACCAGTAAGGCATCAATTTGTACAAAGATAGATTTCTAAGCTGTAACAAGAAAGACAATAATAAAAAACAGTACTTTTGAATCATGATTTTAGTTACTGGAGCAACTGGATTGGTGGGGTCTCACTTACTTTTAAAACTTCTTGAGCAAGATGAAGATGTTATAGCACTCTATCGTTCAGAATTTAAAAAAGAAATAACGATTTCTTTCATAAAGGATCGTATGCTTACCCAAAAAAAAATCATTTGGCGTAAAGGAGATATTTGTAATCTTCCAAGTCTTGAATTAGCTTTTCAAGGCGTTACGCGATTGTATCATTGTGCTGCATTTATTTCTTTTGCTCACTACAAACAAGAAACTTTAATGGAAGTTAATCAAAAAGGAACAACCTATTTAGTTAATCTTGCCATAAAACATAAACTTAAAAAAATAGCTTACATAAGTTCCATTGCTGCTCTTGGTAATGATATTAACTCAGATTTTATTGACGAATCAACGCCTTGGAATGCAGAACTTGATCATACGCCTTATGCTTATTCTAAATTTGGAGCAGAACTTGAAGTCTGGAGGGGAACTCAAGAAGGAATTCCTGCGGTAATAATCAATCCTGGTGTAATTCTTGGCACAGGCGTAAAAGGGAATCCACTGGAGCTTTTGTGTGACCAAATAGATAATCGTCTTCATTTTTTTCCAAAAGGTACAACAGGCTATGTCACTGTTGAAGATGTTGTTGATGTGCTTGTTCATTTAATGAATTCTGGAATAAAAAATGAACGATTTGTTCTTGTTGCAGCAAATTGGAGCTATGAACAAATGTTCAAAAGAATTGCTTTTTTAAAGGGGGGGGAACCTCCAAAAATAGCCTTGAGAAGATCTTGGCTACAACTTTTTAATTTTTTCGAAATTATCCTCTCATTGTTTGGGAAAAGACGATTTATGTCTAAAGCACTAATCGGTAGTCTTTGCGACGATAAAAAAATCATGGGAACTCGAATAGAAGAAATAACATCCTTCAAATACTCAGATATTGACATGTATTTGTTTAAAAATGTTGCTAACCCTTTTTAATTTTTGTGCTCATTTTTAATAAGGGTGTCTAAACTATCCTGAATGTTTAGATATCGAACTTCAAGGTTTTGAAAAATCTTTTTCATTAGTTTGGGTTTTTGAACATAATACATTTGATTTTGGATCAACTGAAGGCTATCAATCCCATACTTTTCATAGATGTATTGAACCCCGAGATAACTTTTAAATTCCTCATTTAAATCGTTAGAGTTTTGAACAGATTTCATTACAGTTAAATCGTAAAAGATATCCTCCATAATTTCACGTGAAATCTTTTTTTCTGGCTCAATTACTGGAGTGCTTCCATCGCATGCTAGACAGAATGTTGCGACAAAAAGAATTAAACTACTCTTCATAAATCTTATCTATTAAAAGTTAACCGTTTTGCTGCTTTGTTTTCAACAATAGAGTCTTTTGTAAATACACATGAACCATTTACCCATGTTGTATCTATTTTTGCTTGAAATTCTATCCCTTCAAATGGGGACCATTTGCACTTATAAAGTAAAGATTCTGGGGCAACGGTTGTTGTTTTATTTAAATCTACTAATACTAAATCAGCATAATAGCCTTCTTTTACATATCCTCTTTTCTCAATTTCAAATAAAATTGCAGGATTATGACAGGCTTTTTGGATCAATTTTTCAAGAGATATTTTTCCTTTTTTTGAGACGGTTAACAACGCTAAGAGTGCATGTTGAACCAATGGTCCTCCAGAAGGTGCAGAGGCATATTTATTGTTTTTTTCTTCGAGGGTGTGAGGAGCATGATCGGTTGCTAAAACATCAATTCGATCATCATTCAGTGCTTCCCAAAGGGCATCTTGATCTTTCTGATTTTTAACTGCTGGATTCCATTTAATTCGAGTACCATGTGTTTTGTAATCTTTGGCTGAAAACCAAAGGTGATGAACACAAACTTCTGATGTGATTTTTTTCTCGGCTAATGGTAGGTCATTTCTAAAAAGCTCAGTTTCTATTGCTGTTGACAAATGAAATACATGAAGACGAGCTCCAGTTTCATTCGCTAAAGAAATTGCTCTTGAGGAAGACAAATAACAAGCTTTATCACTCCTGATCACTGGATGTAATTCAATGGGGATATCCTCTCCATATTGCTCTTCATATTTTGTGAAATTAGCTTTAACTGTTGATTCATCCTCACAGTGAACAGAAATCAAAAGATCCGTAGTTGAAAAGATTTCTTTTAAAACTGCTTGATCATCCACCAACATATTACCCGTTGAGGACCCTAAAAAAAGTTTAAGACCAGCTACTTTAGTTTTATCAAGCTTTTTTATTTCGTCAATATTGTCGTTGGTTCCACCAAACATAAAAGAATAATTTGCAATTGAGGTTTCTCGGGCGCAATCAAACTTATTCTCGAGTGCTTCAATATTTGTGGTCTGAGGATTGGTGTTGGGCATTTCAATAAACGAAGTAATTCCCCCTGCTACTGCCGCACGTGATTCAGATTCAATCGTTGCTTTGTGTGTCAAACCGGGTTCTCTAAAATGAACTTGATCGTCTATCAATCCCGGTATTAAATGTTTTCCCGTTGCATCAATAACCTGATCTGCTTCGATTTCGAGATTTAAACCAATTTTTTTTATTTTTTCTCCAACAATCAAAACATCTTTGATTTCTTGTAAACCTTCATTTACAACAGTTGCATTCTTGATTAAAACTGTATTCATGTTTTGCATTTAAATAATGATTCTATTCGAAGATACAATACTCCGTATATTGCCTCCCAAATGATTGATCCATTCATTTTAGATTGCCCCTTTACTCGATTTAAAAATATAATCGAATGTTCTTTCAGAGTAAATCCCTTGATCCATGCTTTATATTTCAATTCTATTTGAAAAGCATACCCTACAAATTTAACTTCATCTAAGTTAATTGCATCCAATACTTCAGATTTATACCCTACAAAACCAGCTGTAGAATCCTTCACTGGAAGTCCAGTAAAGAATTTAACATAATACGATGCGCCTAGTGAAAGTAAAATTCTTCCCAAGGGCCAGTTCACTACATTAATACCATCAATATACCGAGAACCTATCACAACATCTGCCCCTTGCCCAATCAGTTGTTCCATCTTGGGGATATCCTTGGGGTTATGAGAAAAATCAGCGTCCATTTGAAAAATATAGTTGTAATCCCTTGATTTTGACCATTGGAAAGCATGTAAATAAGCGCGACCTAGCCCTTCTTTTTTCAATTGGGTTTCTAAAAAAATACGGTTTGGATATTTCTTAAAAAGATTTTTTACCAATTTACCCGTTCCATCTGGTGAAGAATCATCCACAACAAGTACGTGATAATTATCACTTATTATAAGTAATTCATCAATAATAGCTTCTATGTTGTCCGCCTCGTTGTAGGTCGGTATGACGATGAGTGTGTTTTTCATTTGTAGGGATAAAAGTAATAAATTTAAAAGGATCGATACGAGATTTAGGAATCCATTTGTAATTGAATTCTTAATGAAAACCATTAATTTTAACCCATGGAAGATTGGATTTTAAGAAACAACACCCAACAAGATTGGATCAGTCTTGTGTTCCTATTTAATTTTATTCTTTTTACTGTTCTTGGGAGTTCAAATAAAAGTGAATTCAAATATTTTATTCGCTTTTATGAATCGGCTTTGTATTTCAAAATTTACGGAAAAGATAAAAACAGACTTCATCATTTTACGGTAATAGGAACCTTATTTTTAATCCTTAATTTCAGTCTTATTTTATTTTACTCTTTAACTTTTCTAAAATTAGTACCCCCATCTTTTCCTTTTTTTATTAATCTTACTACTGGAATTTTTGCTTTAGTTTTAATTCGGTTTATTATTGAAAATAAGGTGTTTAAACTATTCGGAATAAATGAACTTGCCGAATCATTTCAGTTTAAAAGTTTAAGTCATCAAATTCAAATATCGATCCTTTCATTTTTCTTATTTCTTTTTTATCAATTCACTTTTCAACATACAGAATTTTTATACGTCATACTTACCGTAATATTAATTCTTTATGTTTTATCTCAAATGTCTTTATATAGAGAATATTGGAATGAGTTTAAGGACTATTTATTGTATTTAATTTTGTACCTTTGCGTATTCAAAATTGCACCTTGGATTGTGCTTTACAGCACATTAAATTAAGACAATCATAAAACCCATATGAAATTAAAAACGATACTCATATCTCAGCCTGAACCTGCAAACGAAAATTCACCCTACACTCGTCTCAAAGAAAAACATAACTTGAAGATTGATTTCAGACCTTTTATTCATGTTGAGGGTGTTGATGCGAAAGAAGTACGACGACAAAAGATAGATTTTGCAGAATACACTTCTGTAATTTTGACGAGCCGAAATTCAGTAGACCACTTTTTCAGATTGGCTGAAGAAATGCGTTTCAAGGTTTCTGATGCAACAAAATATTTTTGTCAATCTGAGGCTGTAGCATTTTACCTACAGAAGTATGTCGTTTACAGAAAACGTAAAATTTATGTGGGCCAGAAAAGCTTAAACGACCTCGAATCTGTTTTTAAGAAGTTTGGAGATGAAAAGTTTTTACTTCCTTCTTCTGATATTTTAAAACCTGCAACTCCCGACTTTTTAAATAGTCTAGGGATCAATTGGACCCGTGCGCAATTGTACAAAACCGTGGTAAGTGATTTGTCTGATTTACGTGATGTTTATTACGATGTCTTAGTATTCTTTAGTCCTTCTGGAATTGAGTCTTTATTGCATAATTTCCCCGATTTTGAACAGAACGAAACCCGAATTGCTGTTTACGGGAACACTACTGTCAAAGCTGCTGATAAAGCCCAGCTTAGAATAGACATCAAAGCCCCTACCGAAGAAACTCCTTCTATGACCATGGCAATTGAAAAATATATTGCCAAAAACTTAAAATAATTTACTTTTTTAGAAAAGATACCGTTAAATAAATCCAAGCGGAAATTATCAAAACCCCACCTAGTGGGGTGATAGGACCCAAGGTTTTTACTGACCATCCATGTAGTTGTTTTGTAGACAAAAGGAAAATACTTCCGGAGAAAAGAAAAACGCCAGACAGAACCAACTTAATAAAAATATCTTTGGATTCGGATTGAATGGATGAAATACTATTGATCAACAGTATTGCTAGTGCATGATATATTAAATAACGGACGCCCACTTCAAAACTGCTTAGTTCTTCGTTGGTTAATCGAGCTTTGAGGAAATGACTCCCCAAAGCGCCCAAACTTACAGCAATTGCAAGCAACCCACTTGCTATGGCATTGATCAACTTTTCTTGAAATTCCATTTTTTATTTTTTATAAAGATACTTACTGAAAGGCTTTTGTCCTAGTCAGTTTAATTAAATCAACAGATTAATATAAATAAATTGTTTTTATTAACTAAATACATATTTTTGACGAAATAAAATTAATAATGAAAATTTCAAATCAAGAAATCCAAGTAGACGGGATCGATAAAATTATTTTAAATGGTTTAATTAAAAATGCAAGAGTTTCTATTGCTGAACTGGCGCAAAGAGCTGGAATTTCTGGAGCTGCAGTTCATCAACGTCTGAAAAAATTAGAAAATTCTTCTTTAATTAGCGGTTCTCAAATCAATATTAATCCAAAGGTTTTGGGGTATACTACCTTGGCTTTTATTGGTGTTTTTTTAGATAAAGCTGCCAGTAATCCACAAGCTGTAGCACAACTGAAAAAGATATCTGAGGTTATCGAATGTCATTACACTACAGGAAATTGGAGTATTTTAATTAAGATTTTGTGCAAAGATAATGAACATCTAATGCATTTACTCAATACAAAGATACAGACCATTACTGGAATTTCACGAACAGAGACTTTTATTTCTCTAAACCAACAAATCAAAAGACAAATAGCACTGTAATAAACTGCTATTATTTTTTGAAATTAGAAAAACATCTCAATCAACTTGTATTTTTTCTTTTATTTCTAAAAACAATAATCAAAATCATGACTTGTAAAATACCTGCCACAAGATTAGCCAATAAAACCGATATACTGCCAATGTAAAAACCATAAATCCCCCAAAGAATAACTCCCGTTAGCATTACCATGTACATGGTTACAGAAACTCCTTCAGATGATTTTGACTTCCACACTTTTATTACTTGAGGCAAAAAAGATGATGTTGTCAATAACGCTGCTACATAACCAATGATTTCAATATCCATTAACTAACTATATTTATTATTTTTCCAAGCACTACAATCACTTTTTTTGGAACTTTACCCTGTAGTTGCTTTTGTGTGCGTTCATCATTCATGACTATTTCCTGAATTTCTTTGGGGTTTAATTCTAATGAAAGTTCAACAGTAAACTTCATTTTCCCATTAAATGAAACAGGATAATTTTTAGAAGATTCTACCAAATACGAGGGTTCGTAAACTGGAAAAGAAGCTAAACTTATACTTGTATTGTGACCTAATAATTGCCAGAATTCTTCTGATAAATGAGCTGCAAACGGGGATAATAATACTGCCAAAGGTTCTAATACCTCTCTTTCATTGCACTTTTGTGTAGTCAATTCATTTACACAAATCATAAAAAAACTGATACATGTATTGAAAGAAAAATTCTCAATATCTTCAGTAACTTTTTTTATGGTTTGATGTAAGCTTTTCAAGGATTCTTTGGATGCAGCTCCATCTGATACATGAAATTCTTCGGATTTGTGGTATAACTTCCAAAGTTTCTTGAGAAACGAATGAACACCTGAAATACCAGCAGTGTTCCATGGCTTTGCTTGTTCTAGCGGTCCTAAAAACATTTCATACATCCGTAATGTGTCTGCTCCGTATTGTTCACAAATAAGATCCGGATTAACTACATTATATTTTGATTTGGACATTTTTTCTACTTCACGTCCAACGAAATAAACGCCATTTTCTAAAATAAAAGAAGTATTACTAAATTGAGGATGCCATTTTTTAAGAGCCTCTAAATCTAGTTCATCTGAATTATTTACCATACTGATGTCTACTCGGATTGGTTCAACTTCAAATTCTTTTATAAGATTTTTAGACACATACTCTTGAGTTCCCTTTTTCCGATAAATAAAAGCTGATGATCCCAGTATCATTCCTTGATTAATCAACTTTTTTGCGTATTCATCAACTGGTAATAAGTTTAAATCAAAAAGAAATTTCTGCCAAAAACGAGAATACAATAAGTGTCCCGTAGCATGCTCATTCCCGCCGATATATAAATCTACGTTTTGCCAATAATCCACAGCTTCTTTACTAACAAATACCTGTTGATTATCAGCATCCATATATCTGTTGAAGTACCATGAACTTCCAGCCCAACCCGGCATTGTATTCAGTTCTAAGGGAAAAACACTGGTTTCATTCAATTCAGAGTTATGAACTACTTTTTCATAAACAGTATCCCATGCCCATGAGGTCGCATTTCCCAGAGGAGGTGCTCCTTCTGGAGTGGGTAAATATTGTTCAACTTCTGGGAGAACTAAGGGTAGGTTTTCTGGTTTTAATGCAACTGGCATTCCATTTTTATAATAAATTGGAATCGGTTCTCCCCAGTATCTTTGTCTACTGAAAACAGCATCTCTTAATCTGTAGTTAATGGTTCCCTCACCAGATCCTTCTTGTTCCAGGCGATCTATGACTTTTATCATTGCTTCTTCATAATCCAAGCCATTTAAAAAGTCAGAATCTTTAATTTTTATTTTTCTCTTTTCAACAAAAGCCTCATTGGTAATGTCAGCTCCTTCAAAAATGTTACGGATTTGAATGTTAAAATGTTTTGCAAAATCAAAATCTCTTTGGTCACCACAGGGAACCGCCATTACTGCTCCCTTACCGTATCCTGCTAAAACATAATCTCCAATCCAGATTGGAATAGGTTCTTTTGTTAAAGGATGTATTGCGTAAGATCCTGTAAATACTCCGCTAATAGATTTTACGTCAGCTGTACGATCTCGTTCAGAACGTTTTGCACTTGCTTCAACATATGCTGCTACTTCAGTTTTTTGCTCATCGCTAACAATAATATCTGCCAACGGATGTTCTGGTGCCAATGTCATAAAAGTTACACCGAACAAAGTATCGGGTCGGGTTGTAAAAACTTCTATTTTACCTTCATGATCTTGAATATCAAAACTAACATTTGCACCTATTGATTTACCAATCCAATTACGTTGCATTTCTTTCAAAGACTCCGGCCAATCCAAATGATTCAATCCCTCAAGTAAACGTTCTGCATAGGCTCCTATTCGCATACTCCATTGCTTCATCTTCTTTTTGGTTACCAAATAACCTCCTCGCTCCGAAACACCACTGACTATTTCATCATTAGCCAAAACTGTTCCTAAGTCTGGACACCAATTCACTTCAGATTCAGATAAATACGCCAAACGATACATCAACAAAACTTCTTGTTTTTCTAGGTGTGAAAAACCAATCCATTCATCTCGTGAAAATGAAGATGTCTTTTTATCACAAACAGCATTTAAATTAACACTTCCGTGGGTTTCAAAATGTGCTACCAACTTCTCAATGGGCTGTGCTGAATTTGTTTTTTTACAGTAATAAGAATCAAACAATAACAAAAATATCCATTGAGTCCATTTATAAAAATCTGCTTGTGAAGTTCTAACTTCTCTACTCCAATCGAAAGAAAACCCCATCTTATCAAGCTGCTTTCTGTAGCGGCTAATATTAGTTTCTGTAGTAAGGTTGGGGTGCTGCCCCGTTTGAATAGCATATTGCTCTGCTGGCAAACCAAAAGAATCATATCCTTGTGGATGAAGAACATTGAATCCTTTATGGCGTTTGTAACGGGCATAAATATCACTTGCAATATAACCTAGAGGGTGTCCTACGTGCAAACCTGCGCCAGAGGGATAAGGGAACATATCCAAAACATAATATTTCGGAAGTGTACTTTTATTGTTTGCTTTAAAGGTTTGATTTTTGGCCCAATAGCTTTGCCACTTTTTTTCGATTTCAAGGAAATTATACCCCACAATAGTTCAGTTTATTTGAACCACAAAAATAGTATTAAAGCAGGAAAGGAAAAAGTTTATTGATACCAAGAATACAAATTGCTTCTTGTTTACTATTTTTACTGTATGAATTCAATACAGGTAAAGAATAATTCACAAGAAAATTATCAAAAAAGACGATTGCTTTCTACATACTTTTCTGTAATCTTAAGTATTTCCTTAGTCTTGTTTCTGGTAGGATTGTTAGGCCTGCTTTTATTGAATTCAAAAAAAGTTGCAGATCATTTTAAAGAACAAATCGCTTTTACAATTTACATTGATGATTCTGCCAAGCCAATCGAGATAAAACAACTTCAAAAAAGTTTAGCGCTCCGTCAGGAGACCAAAACTACCCGTTTTGTATCAAAAGAGGAGGCCGCAGAAATTCATGCACAAGAAATTGGAGAAGATTTTATGGAGTTTCTTGGATACAACCCCCTGTTAAGCTCGATCGATGTTTATTTTAATGCAGCTTTTATTACTCCTGGTTTTCTTAAGGATTTACAAAAGAATTTTGAAGAAAAAACTTACATCAATGAGGTTCTTTACGATCAACCTCTGGTAGAAATATTAGATGAAAATATCAAGAAAATTACTCAATGGATATTGATTTTAAGTTTCATTTTTATTTTAGTTGCAATTTTACTAATCAACAGTTCCATTCGATTGTCCATTTATTCAAAAAGAATGATTATCAAAACAATGCAGTTGGTTGGGGCTACAAAAAGCTTTATTCGATTTCCTTTCATAATGAAACATCTCCAACTTGGAATTATAGGTTCTATTATCGCTCTTGGTGGGCTAACGGTTGTTCTATATGAGCTCGATAAACGATTCCCAGAGCTAAATTTAATAGCAAATCCCTTGGAGCCTACCTTAATTTTTTCTGCTGTTCTTGGAATGGGAATTTTAATTACGGGACTTAGTACCTTTTTTGCAACTCAACGTTTCTTGAATCTAACTACTGAAGCTGTTCAATAACTCTTTATGAAAAAATTAAAATCTACAAAAAAAGAATTCTTATTTGGAAAGCGTAACTATCAATTTCTATTGCTGTCGATAATAATAATTGGTGTGGGGTTTATTTTGATGGTAGGTGGGGGCAGTTCTGACCCAAACATCTTTAACCCAGAAATATTTAATTTTAGACGTATTCGCTTGGCTCCCACTTTGGTTTTAATCGGTTTTGGATTAGCTGTTTATTCAATTTTGACTTCCCCTAAAAAATAATTCAATGGATATACTAACAGCAATTATGCTGGGGATAGTTCAAGGGTTAACAGAGTTTTTACCCATCTCTTCTAGTGGTCATTTAGAACTTGTAAAAGTAATCTTAGGAGACCAGTCTTTACCCAAAGAAAGCCTATTAATGACAATTGTACTTCACGGTGCAACTGCTTTGAGCACTGTCGTTGTTTTTAGAAAAGACATCTATGAAATATTTCAAGGTTTATTTGAGTTCAAGAAAAATGAAGCTTTTTATTTTTCATTGAAAATAATCACATCCATGATTCCCGCAGTTTTTGTGGGTCTCTTTTTAGAAGACTTTATTTCTCAACTGTTCCATCAAAACATTCTTTTGGTTGGAGTAATGTTATGGATAACAGCTGCACTATTGTATTTGGCAAACCGTTCTCAAGTGGCTAAAAAAAAATTGAGCCTAAAATCTGCTTTTAATATTGGTGTAATTCAGGCCATCGCAATTGTTCCCGGTATTTCTAGAAGTGGAGCAACCATAGCCTTGGGTGTTCTTCTGGGAATTGATAAAAGTAAGGCTGCACGTTTTTCTTTTCTTATGGTAATTCCTTTGATTTTTGGTAGCATCTTCAAAAGTTTTCTTGAAATTGGGAACAATCCCACACAAATAAATTCATTAACAATGATTGTGGGTTTTACAGCAGCTTTTGCCACCGGAATAATCTCTTGTAAATGGATGATTGAATGGGTGAAAAATTCAAAGTTATGGTACTTTAGCATTTATTGTATGATTGTTGGAACTGTAGCTATCATTTATGAATTTTTATGAATGAATTGAAAGAAAACTTTCTGAATGGCGAAGTCATTCTTATTGATAAGCCGTTGAATTGGACTTCATTTCAAGTAGTAAATAAAGTTCGCTGGATGATTAAAACTACATTCGGACTCAAAAAAATAAAAGTAGGGCACGCAGGAACACTAGATCCTCTGGCTTCGGGGCTTTTGATTTTGTGTACGGGTAAACTAACAAAACAAATTGAACAGTTCATGGGTCAAGAAAAGGAGTATGTTGGAACTCTTTCACTTGGAGCAACCACCCCTTCATATGATCTCGAAACTGAAATTAACCAGTATTTTCCAATCGAACATATCGACAAAAAACTCCTCGAAAATACCTTAACGCAGTTTACAGGAACCATTGACCAAAAGCCACCAATTTTTTCTGCATTAAAAAAAGAAGGGAAACGTTTGTATGAATTTGCTAGAGAGGGTCTAGAAGTTGAGGTCCCGTCTAGAAAAGTTACCATCCGAAATTTTGAGATAACTCAAGTAAATTTTCCAGAAATAGATTTTAAAGTAAACTGTAGCAAAGGTACTTACATCAGATCCCTGGCACATAACTATGGGAAATCACTCAACTCGGGTGCATATCTCAATGCATTAAGACGAACTCGAATTGGTAAATTCAGTGTAGAAAATGCAATCCAAATCGAAGATTTTCAAAAACTCCTAGAAAAGTAATGGTAATCCTTGTATTATGTGACAAGATCTCAAAATCAATCCCCTTAATTTTCTATATTTGTAATACTAAAAAAAGTGTATGAATTTTAAACGTATATTACTAAAACTTAGTGGTGAAGCACTAATGGGAGAACGATCTTATGGGATCGACCCTAGACAAATTAGAAAATATGCCGAAGAAATTAAGCAGATCTACAACCAAAATGTAGAAATAGCAATCGTAATTGGCGGAGGTAATATTTTTAGAGGTGTATCTGGGTCCAGTCAGGGAGTAGACCGAGTTCAGGCAGATTATATGGGAATGTTGGCCACTGTAATAAATGGACTTGCCCTCCAAAGTGCACTAGAAAACATAGATGTTCCTACCCGACTTCAAACTGCACTAAAAATTGAAGCCGTTGCGGAACCTTGCATTAAAAGAAAAGCGGTTCGTCATCTAGAAAAAAATAGAGTCGTTATTTTTAGTGCTGGAACAGGAAATCCATTCTTTACCACAGACTCTGCCGCAGTACTTCGAGCTGTAGAAATAAATGCAGATGTTATCTTAAAAGGAACTCGAGTAGATGGCATCTACAATGAAGATCCCGAAAAAAATAAAGAAGCTGTGAAATTTGATAATCTTTCTTTTGAAGAAGTTTTGAAAAGAGGGCTCAAAGTGATGGATACAACAGCCTTCACGCTTAGCCAAGAAAATAAGCTTCCGATAATCGTATTTGACATGAATACTCAAGGCAACCTTATTCGTGTAGTTCGTGGGGAAAATATTGGAACCAAAGTAGATCTTTAAGTTAAATCCTATGAACGAAGAATTACAAATTATTATTAATTATGCCCTTGAAAGCATGAACAGTGCTCTCGAGCATCTTGAAAATGAACTTTTAAAAATTAGAGCTGGAAAAGCAAATCCAGTAATGCTCAGCAGTGTTATGGTTGATTATTACGGGTCTCCAACTCCTCTGAGCCAAGTTGCAAATGTGAATACCACTGATGCACGCACCTTATCCATTCAGCCTTGGGAAAAAGCAATGTTGGGAGAAATAGAAAAAGCTATTATCAATTCTAATCTTGGATTTAATCCGATGAATAATGGAGAATCTATTATTATCAATGTTCCTCCCTTGACAGAAGAGCGGAGAAAGGAGTTGGCTAAAATGGCTAAAGTAGAATCTGAAACTGCAAAAGTAAGTATTCGTAATGCTCGTAAAGATGCGAATAACGAAATTAAAAAATCTAAGGTTTCTGAAGACGAGCAAAAGAATTATGAAATCGATATTCAAAAACACACCGATACATTTATCCAAAAGACAGATGATGTATTCGCGCGCAAAGAAAAAGAGATTTTAACTGTCTGATCCACTTTTCATCAATGGCTTAGGGTTCTTTAAATTATGAAGAAAAAAGGGAAATGGAATTTTTGGGAAGTTATTGCTAGGCTCATTCTTCGTAATCGCATAACAATACTTTTACTACTCATAGCTGCAACCTTTTTTTGGGTTTCTCAATGGAAGTACATGCGTTTTACTTTTACTGAAGCCAATTTACTTCCAGACCTTCACGAAGAAAACATCCGATACAATCAGTTTTTAGACCTTTTTGGAGAGGATGGGAATGTGATGGTTTTGGCACTTCAAGACTCGAAACTATTCAGTAAAGGGAAATTTGAATCATGGAATAAGCTGAGTAAAGAACTGGGGACTTATCCTGAAATTGATTTTGTTTTATCGCTCGAAAATTTAAGCACATTAACAAAAAATACCAAGAGAAATAAATTTGAAATGACTCCATTTCTGGTGGACAAACCAGAAACTAAAGAAGCGTATGCTCTACTTAAACAAAGGCTGTTTAAAGAATTACCCTTCTTCGAAAATCTAATCTTCAACAAAGAAACACAGACGGTTAGAACTGCGGTTTACATGAAAAATGAAATTGTAAATAGTGCCTCAAGAAAGGCTTTTATTTACGAAGTTTTTATTCCTACAATAGAAAAATTTGAAAGGGAAAACAACACCGATGTCCATATTTCTGGAATGCCTTACATCAGAACTCTGAATGCTCAAAATATTGTCGATGAAATCGGAATCTTTGTTTTAGGAGCAATGGGGGTAACCTCTTTTATTTTCTTTTTGTTTTTCCGCTCAATTCGCACTACCGTAATTTCTATGGTCATCGTTCTTTTTGGTGTTGTTTGGGCTCTTGGTACACTTGGATGGATGGGTTATGAAATTACTGTACTAACTGCCCTAATACCCCCTTTAATTATTGTTATAGGAATACCCAATTGTATTTTTCTTATCAATAAATACCAACAAGAAGTTACCAAACATGGGAATCAAATAAAATCACTCCAACAAGTAATTATCAAAATTGGGAATGTAACATTGATGACCAACCTTACTACTGCATCGGGTTTTGCAACTTTTATTTTGACCGACAGCAAGTTATTGACTGAATTTGGAATCATTGCCTCAATCAATGTTATTGGAATTTTTATTCTCTCGCTGCTTTTAATTCCAATCATCTACAGTTTCATGCCACTCCCCAACCAAAAGCATCTGAATCATTTAAAAAATAAATCCATTGATCGCTGTGTTAGTTGGATGGAAAAAAACGTTCGACACCGAAGAATCAATACCTACATTATTTCACTCATCCTTCTCATAGCAAGTATCATTGGAATTTATCAAATTAGAATATCTGGAAGTATTTTAGAGGATATGCCTCAGAAAAAAGAATTTTTTAAAGATATTCTTTTCTTTGACAAAGAATTTAATGGAGTTGTCCCACTAGAAATTTTAATCAATACCCAACGAAAAAATGGAGTTATTAAACTTCCAACTTTAAAGCGAATGGACGCATTAGGAAAAAGCATTGATGCTTTTCCTGAACTTTCTAAACCTATTTCATTAGTCAATGTCATAAAGTATGCCAAACAAACCTATTACAACGGAAATCCAAACTACTACAAACTTCCAACAGCTCAAGAAAACAAATTCATTTTCTCCTATTTTGATTCCTCTGAACAGGGAGATGCTTTGATGAAAAATTATGTAGACTCGACAGGTCAATATGCTCGAATGACTACGTTTATGAAAGATATTCGTACCGAGCGAATGGAAGAAATTAAATTTGAACTTGAAAAAGAAATTAAAAAGATTTTTCCTGAAAATAGATATGACATTCAGCTCACTGGGAAGTCCCTGATATTTTTAAAGGGCACTAAATACCTTATCAAGAATTTAATTCTATCGCTTTCCCTGGCCATTTTATTAATTGCTCTTTTCATGGCATACTTGTTTAGGTCTTTTAAAATGATCATAATTTCACTCATCCCTAACTTGTTACCCTTGTTGGTTACTGCCGGAATGATGGGCTTTTTGGGTATTCCCATAAAACCATCTACCATATTAGTTTTCAGCATTGCCTTTGGTATTTCTGTTGATGACACTATCCATTTTCTGGCAAAATATCGACAGGAACTCATTGATTCAAAATGGAAAATACAACGATCGGTGTTCGCTGCATTGAGAGAAACTGGAGTAAGTATGTTCTACACATCCATTGTTTTATTCTTTGGGTTTTCTGTTTTTATGATTTCAGAATTTGGCGGAACTGTTGCACTTGGAGGTTTGGTTTCGATAACCTTACTTTTTGCAATGCTTGCAAATTTAATTCTACTTCCCTCTTTATTGATTTCCCTGGAACGCACTGTCTCAAACGAAAATGTCATTAAAGAGCCTAAGCTTCAAATTTTAGAAAAAAAGAATCAAAGGAAGCATAAAACAAACAATTAAATTTTAGATAAACTGCTATCTTTGCATCGAAAAGTATAAATATTATGAAGATCAAGTCCTTATTAAAAACATCCGCTACAGGCCAACAAGTTACTGTTAAAGGTTGGGTTAGAACCTTTAGAGCCAATCGGTTTATTGCTTTAAATGACGGTTCTACTTTAGGGAATTTACAATGTGTTGTGGATTTTGAGTCGATGGATGACGCATTACTCAAAAGTATTAATACGGGGGCTGCTTTGAGAATCACTGGAAAGTTCATCGAAAGTCAAGGGAAAGGTCAATCACATGAAATTCAAGTAACCGATCTACACGTTTATGGAGAGGCTGACCCAGAGAGCTATCCGATTCAACCAAAGAAACACAGTCTAGAGTTTTTAAGAGAAAAGGCTCATTTACGAATTAGAACAGCAACTTTTAGTGCCATAATGCGAGTACGTTCGGCTCTTGCATTTGGAGTACATCAATTTTTTAGAAATGAAGGTTTTCAATACGTAAACACTCCCATTGTTACTGGAAGTGACGCTGAGGGTGCAGGTGAAATGTTTCGTGTTAGTGCTTTGGATTTTAAAAACACACCTCTCACAGAAGAAGGAGGTGTAGATTTTAGTAAAGACTTTTTTGGAAAAGAAACACATCTTACCGTTTCTGGACAACTTGAAGCCGAAACCTATGCAATGGGATTAGGCGAAGTTTACACCTTTGGCCCTACTTTCAGAGCAGAGAATTCCAATACTACTCGACATCTTGCTGAATTTTGGATGATTGAACCCGAAATGGCTTTTTTTGATTTAAACGACAACATGGATTTGGCGGAAAAATTCATAAAAAATATTTTGGCTTACATTCTAAAAGAATGTGAGGAAGATTTGATTTTTTTAGATAATAGACTAAAACAAGAGGATAAATCCAAACCTCAAGCGGAAAGATCACCTGTGGGGTTATTAGAAAAAATCAAATTTGTTGCAGAAAATGAATTTAAACGGATAAGCTACACTGAAGCTATTGACATATTACGGAACAGCAAGCAAAATAATAATAAGAAATTCAAATTTAATATTGACCAATGGGGTACAGATTTACAAAGTGAGCATGAGCGATTTTTAGTTGAGAAACACTTTAACTGTCCCGTTATTATCTATGACTTCCCGGCAACCATCAAAGCATTTTATATGCGTATGAACGAGGATCAAAAGACCGTTAGGGCAATGGATATTTTATTACCTGGAATTGGAGAAATTGTAGGTGGATCTCAACGGGAAGAGCGTTTGGAAGTTCTTCAAGAACGAATAAAAGCTATGGGAATTGATGAAGAAGAATTGTGGTGGTATCTTGATCTTAGACGTTTTGGAAGTGCTCCGCACAGTGGATTCGGGCTTGGTTTTGAACGACTAGTTTTATTTGCAACTGGTATTAGTAACATACGTGATGTAATTCCATTTCCTAGAACCCCTCAGAATGCTACTTTCTAAAGTCTACGTTTTTTTTTATATTTAAGAAAAAGTCTCAAACTTATTTATGCTCAAACAACAATTTCAATTAAAGCTCTCCCAGAAATTATCTCCTCAGCAGATTCAATTGATGAAGATGATTCAGTTGACAACTTTAGATTTTGAACAACGACTACAAAATGAAATTGAAGAAAATCCAGCTCTTGAAACTGGAAAGGAAAAGGAAGATGAGCATTTAGATGATTTTCAAGATGACTTTGAAGTCCATGAAACCATTGAAACTCAAGAAATTGATATTGATGCTTATTTGAGTGATGATGAAACACCATCGTACAAACTAACCGCAAATAATTTCAGCAGTGATGATGATGAAAAAACCATTCCTTTAACTGGTGGAATTGGTTTTCATCAATATTTAAAAGGTCAAATCGGCTCTTTAATTTTAACTCCAGAGGAAGAACAAATTGCTGAGTTTTTGATTGGAAGTATCGATGACAGCGGATATCTTAGGAGGTCTTTACAAGATGTTTTAGATGATTTGGCTTTTACTCAAAATATTATTGTTAAAGAAGAACAACTGGAAATAGTTCTTAAAAAGGTACAATCCATAGAACCTGCTGGCGTTGGAGCACGAACACTACAAGAGTGTCTTTCTTTACAATTGAGTAGAAAACAGCTTTCGGTTCACCAAATCATGGCTTCTAAAATTATTAATGAAGCCTTTGAATTATTTTGTAAAAAACACTTTTTAAAACTCCAAGAAAAATTTGATGTTGACCAGGAGCTTTTGAAACAAGGACTCAAAGAAATAGAACGATTAAACCCCAAACCAGGTGGAGCTTTATCTGGAAATTTTCAAAATACACACATCGTACCTGATTTTATTTTAACAGTTGATAATGGAATACTCAATGTGACATTGAATCGTCGAAATGCACCTGAACTTCATATTTCGTCATCCTACAAAGAAATGATGAAAGGTTATCAGGCAGCTCCGGGTAAAAATTCAGCTCAAAAAGATGCAATTCAATTCATCAAACAAAAACTAGACGCTGCCCAGTGGTTTATCGATGCTGTAGCTCAACGTCATCAAACTTTATATCAAACGATCAATGCAATTGTAAAGCATCAAGAAGAATATTTTTTGTCGGGGGATGAACTTAAGTTAAAACCGATGATTCTAAAAGACATTGCTGAAATAATCAAAATGGACATTTCAACCGTTTCAAGGGTAGCAAACAGTAAGTACATTGAGACTCCTTATGGAACAAAACTCCTCAAAAGCTTCTTTTCAGAATCTCTTACCAATGAAGATGGTGAAGAAGTTTCAACTTTAGAAATCAAAAAAAACTTACGTACAATAATCGAACAAGAAGACAAAAAGAAACCTTTAGCAGATTTAGCATTATCTGAAGAGTTACTAAAAGGAGGTTACAGAGTAGCCCGAAGAACAGTTGCTAAGTACAGAGAACAAATGGATTTCCCTGTAGCCCGTCTTCGAAAAGAATTATAAAACATAGAATACTAGACCCGCTCTTATGGAATTCAATTCTAATGTAGAACCTAAATTTGTTTGTGTACCACTCTTAAAAAAAGGAGTTAAACTGTATTCAAAAAAAATATTCCAGGTATTGTATCCTGCCGAAAACTTTAATGCGTGACTTATGGGTGTTACCTCTTTTAAAATTACTGAAGGGTCGTAAAAAGGTTTGAGTCTTGAAAAAAAATTGTAGCGTAATATATAACCCATGTAAATCCTCCAAAACTTGAATGTTTTAGCAGTTGAAGTCCTCCATCGGAATTCAATCGGAACTTCGAGGAAATGAGTGATCAATCGATTCTTAGAAATCAGCTGAGTGCTTTCAATTAAACTAAACTCATAAGTATCGCTGTTTTCTTTTGAATAATTAAGGTTTGAACCGTAATTATTGATTCCATAGCCCAATCCGATACCCAATGCTCTATTTGATTTATAGTTCAAAGAAATATCTTTAATAAAACCAATACTAAAAGATTGTGATAAACCATTCAATCGAAAACCTTCGATGGACTCATCAGCAAGTAAAAATGAAATACTAGTGTACCATTGGTCTTCCTTGTAACGATCTTTTGTAACCGTCAAAGTGTCTTGAGCCACAGAATGAATACTCAAGAAGAAAAAGAAAAATCTTAAAAAAAAATTCATTGAATAAAGGTAGAAGAAGTTTTTTCAAAAAAAAAGGGTGTTTTACAGAAACACCCTTCTAAAACAATAGAATTTTTATTAGTTTTTCATATTTTGTCTGTAATCTCCAACACGAGTAGTATAATTAATTTTCAAAGCATTAACCTGTCTTAACTCTTGCTTGATATCGGAGATCAACCCCATATTGGTGTCTCCGTCGACTTTCAAAGCAGTAGTCAAAACATTCTGCAATTCTTGACGTTTAGAAGCGCGCTCGGCAAGTACAAAAGCTCCTACGTCTTGAACTCTAGCGAATTTATCATTCAATTGAATACGTGCCTGACTTCCATATTTATCAACATAACGGCTCGAAGGTTTTCCAGCGTAAATATACATTACACGATCTTTTTTATCTAGTTTTTGGATTTGATCAGCTGCTGGTAGGGTGTTTTGAACCATCAGCGTGCTATCTCGCATTACAGTAGCTACCATAAAGAAGAACAATAACATGAAAACAATATCGGGTAAAGATGCTGTTGAAATAGCAGGAGTTTCTCCTCCTTTTTTCTTTTTAAATTTAGCCATGTTTTTGGGTTTTAGTTGTTCTTACTTGGTTCTGCTTCAGATAATTTCTGAGGAAACATCAATTTAACTTCTGCTAATTTCGGCTTTAGTCTTTCCTTTTCTTCTGGAGTAGTTCGTGGATCAGAATAGCGCTTATTTGCTTCTACGAAAGTTAATCCTAAAAGTGCATTAAGTCTCACAAATTCACGATCTCTTAGATCGTTGTACGCTGCAACTAATTCATTTTGAACTGCTATGTAAACTTTGTAAGAGGTCTCCCTGTTGTTCTTTAAAGAGATAATCGCTTTTTCTGGATTATCTGAAGAACTTGGATCTTTGGCTCCTTGGCAATAGCCACAAGCCTCTTCACCTACTCCGCCTCCGTTATCCAAGAAAGCGATTGCTTGCTCTCTAATTTTGGAAATCTCTAGTGGCTTTTCCTCAACAAGAAATTGATTGTTTTTATTTACAACTACCGTAAATATATTTCTCTCTTTAATGATGGGTGGATCTACTACTTCGTCTGTAGGTGGAAGCTTTCTGTTGATTCCTGAATCCGTTTCAATAGTTGTAGTAACCAGAAAGAAAATCAAAAGTAAGAAAGCAATGTCTGCCATCGACCCAGCATTTACCTCTGGTGCTGCTCTTTTTGCCATGTTTCTCCGCTTATTTAATTAATTTCTTTGCACCTGAAAATAGCATTGACCCAATTGCAATTACTGCAAGGAAATAAAACATTCTAATTCCTGTACCTACCCAACGAGATCCGGATGCCGACAATATTTCTCCGTCTTTCATAGGTGTTTCAACACCTTCTGAGGTTGAGTAAGCTATAAATAAAACGATTAGGAATCCTACTGCTGAGATAAGAGCTTTTTTCAATTTAGCTCCATCCGAGAAAAGACCAATTAGAGAGAAAATCAAAGTAGCTATTACAGCTATCCCCAAAATAAATTGAGATATACTAATTAAAGGACTCACTTTACTGTAGTCACCTACAGCCGCAGCTGCCTTTATTTCTTCATCACCGGCTCCAATGACTCTGAAAAGGAATATAATTCCCAACACGCCAAGGATTCCCGTGATGATTTTTACTATTTTTTGAAAATTCATAATTTACAAATTTATGTGGGTCAATAACTATTTCTTGTGTGCTACCAGAATATCAACTAATGTGATTGATGCATCTTCCATATCATTGACAATACTGTCAATTTTAGCAACGATGTAGTTATAAAAGATCTGAAGGATAATTGCAACAACAAGACCAAACACAGTAGTCAAAAGTGCAACTTTAATACCTCCAGCTACAAGAGAAGGCTGCATGTCTCCTGCTGCTTCAATTTTGTCAAAAGCTTGAATCATTCCGATTACAGTCCCCATGAACCCAAGCATTGGAGCAAGAGCGATGAATAATGAAATCCAAGAAACATTTTTCTCTAATTGACCCATTTGAACTCCCCCATAGGCTACTACTGCTTTCTCTGCACTTTCTACACCTTCGTCAACACGGTCAAGACCTTGATAGAAGATTGAAGCAACGGGTCCTTTTGTATCTCTACAAAGATCTTTAGCAGCATCAACCCCACCGTTTGCGAGTGCTTCTTCAACACCTTCAGTTAATTTCTTTGTGTTTGTGGTTGCTAAGTTTAAAAAGATAATTCTTTCGATAGCAATTGCAAGACCAAGTATCAAACAGATTAAAACAATACCCATAAATCCTGGGCCACCTTCAATAAATCTTGTTTTTAATTCTTGTGTAAAAGATGCTGATTCTACAGAAACTTGGTCTTCATCTTGAACGATTGTTAAAGCTGCTGTATTATAACCAGCTGCAAGAGTAATTGTATTTGCATTCGCGGAAAAACCGGTCATCAGAATGCTGGCTACAAAGGCGACTAATAATTTTCTCATTGATTAAATTTTTGTTCTTATTATTTTAAGTTTTAAAGATAAAAAAAAATACTGTTTAAACTAATTTTTGTTTCTACGCATCTTAGTGCGTTGACAAATAAAAGAAAAAATGTGATAATGTCTAATACTTTTCAAACCAATTAGTACATTCTGCAGTAATTAAAGAAAATATCTCTATTGTTTATTTGAAAATGGATTAGAAAAAAACATATCCAAAAAATAACGTGAAAAGATAGTAAATTGGTGTAAGATGTAAAATTAACTGAAGATTATTTTCAAATTTGAAAACTAATTTTATTGAAGTCATTAAAAAAAAAGCATGTTTACAATAAGAAGAGGTTTGTTATAAATTCCACCCATTAAACTATTTTTTGACATCCAATTTATATAACTAAAACCCAAATATAGTGCCCCTAAAATCTTTAGAATTAAAATAAAAAATGATTATCATCATTGGTTAGTAAAACAGAAATTTCATTAGGAAAAAAAGTAAATCTAACCCCGTTGAGAGCTAAAAATATAGCACTTATTATCATTGATTTTTTTTAAACTTCCTCTAATATGATTTTTTTTATCATATTTTTCATGATAAAAATATGTATTTAAGTTAGCACATAAATCTACACTGAATTGCAATAAAGTAGTAAGTATATCTATCTTTAGTCTACAATTTCATCATCCACAATGTTGGACTTAAAATACCAATAAGAATAAAAGATAACTTTATATAATCTTTTAAACTCAATATTTTTTAATTAAAAAAAACATGGAAAAGAGATATTTTAATTATATTAATATATCAAAAAGTAAACATAATAAATAATGCTGAACTATTTAAAATACGGTTTCCGTTGGGCTACTCAATCTAAAACTAAAGAAGGAATTTTAAAGAGTAAACAAGAAATATTAAAAAAACCAAAACGTTTTGAAATAATCAACTTTGTTTTAAGTCAATTAAATCGAGAGACAACCTACCTTGAGATCGGAGTAAGAAACCCCGATGATAATTTCAATAAGATTAATTCAAAAATAAAGTTTAGCCTAGATCCAGGGGTAGAGTTTAAATCAAACCCTGCCGATTTTAAACTTACTAGTGATGCTTTTTTTGAGCAACTTAATTCCAATGAGATACTTTCCTCGGATACTTTGTTTGACGTAATATTTATAGATGGTTTACATCTTGCAGAACAAGTTGACCGTGATATTTTAAATTCATTTAAATTCTTAAAGCCCGACGGTTACATTCTAATGCACGATTGTAATCCACCCACGGAATGGCATGCTCGCGAGGATTATTATTTTAATATGACTCCAGCAAAAGGATATTGGAACGGGACCACATGGAAAGCCTTTGTTAAGTGGAGATCAAATCCTGAGATTCAGTCCTGCTGCATTGATTCGGACTGGGGTGTAGGTGTTTTGTCTAAAACATTAAAACTAGGTAATCCAATTCCAGTTTCTAATATATTTTTTGAGTTCAACACTTTTGCAAAAAACAGGAAATATTATATAAATCTGTTGAGTTTTGACGATTTTAAAAAAGTATTTGTGTCAAAATAGATCTTATTTTAATTAACATAAACCCTAAAACACAATATTTATTTAATGTTAAAAGAATAGATATAATCCCCTGACTGGGAAAACAATGAGGGGGATGAGAAAGACAGTTAAAATTGAAGCTCTCAGAGCTCATCCAGAGCATGGTCAAATTGCTAGGATATGCCACATTTTTTAATTATGTTTAAGTATCGGGATGCGGATTTCGATATTAAGGTGGTGTTTTACCTCGGGTTTAAACCCCTTTTTTTTGGCTAAAAACAGAGTTTCGACCCACACCTCGACCCACTAAAAAAACAAAACCCGGAAAAAATAGGGCTTTCAGGGCATATCAGCACAGACTAATATACATACTTATAACTCACACTACTTTAGAATTGATATAAGTTTGACTTACAAATACACAATAATAAAT